>Ga0153940_1000638_pt1 | contig 17432 bp, 18 predicted proteins | sample TSNJ024MetaG_FD_104736 | JGI IMG/M metagenome (GOLD analysis project Ga0153940, IMG submission 104736) | Attine ant fungus gardens microbial communities from New Jersey, USA - TSNJ024 MetaG | ecosystem: Host-associated > Fungi > Mycelium > Unclassified | place: USA: New Jersey, Brendan T. Byrne...
GAAGTGATGGAAGGCTTTTCCTGGTCCTCAGGCGATCTCGTCATCAAGAAGCAAAGAATTTGATTTTTGGACTTTCTGTTTGGCTTTGTCAGCTTGCGTTCCTGGTCTGAATGGATCAAGAAAAAATACATAGAAAAATACGGTCGAATGGGCAAGAACAAAAGTAAACAATCACACTATTGCACCTTACTCTAGGAGCCAAATTCTTCAACTGCTTAGACGAGGAGGCAAACATCGGGTTCTGAAGCTCCAACAGCATGCCCACTCCTTCCTTCTTTGAATATTATTGGAACACCACATGTCCTGATTGTCTTCTTGCAAATTCCACCAGATCATGAATATGTCCTGCCATTCACTTGGAATCTGATCAGACTAAGACAGAATCCAGATGAGGCATATTGTACCTAATCAATTGCCTGTGGTCTTGCTATCCTACTGAAGGAAAAGTTACTGCCGCAGTAATGGAAAAGTTTGACCGGAGGAAGTGACGAATCCTCAGCATGGTAAATGTCAAGCACATGATTGACGAGATTGACGGGACCGACTTCGCTTCCCGAGAATCCATGGCCGACTTGCCGAGATCCCTTGAGCGACTGCTCCCTCACATCTTGCGAGAGGACAGTAGGGACTGAATGTCGATTCTGAAATACACAGCCTTGTTGAGACATTTTGCTGCAATTTTGTGATTCCATGAGCGTGGTACCGGGGGAGCGAGTGAAATACGGGATTCATTTCACGGTCCGGGACATCTGTAGGCTTGATGGTTTCATGAGTTGAGAACTCAGAGTCACCGAGGTCCGACCAATGAAAGCCTTTGCCGTCGGGTGTCGATCGAGGGGACTTTGTTTTAAAGTGGTCGGTCATTGGGGGTGGAGGCAAGGCCATCCTTCAAGTATACACCTCCCAGATGTTTCAGGTACCAGTCCGATCGACCGGTCAATTGCATACCTTACCAATAGAATGGAAAGAGAGAAATGCAACTCGATCTCTTGCTGGGATATATTTGGAGAGTGATCGGGATGGTGTATTAATCCAAAAATTTTACAGCGACTCAAAAACCACTGCCGCATATCCCTTTGCCTCGAAGTTCTTGTTCTTCACCACGAGAATTTAATCACTGACGAGGCTGTTGAGTCGAACCCTCACTACTTGTTCAAGAGAATACTTGTGAAATGTAATGTATCTCGTGGTGTATTATTGGAGTGTGATCGGAAGTGATTTTGGCATGCAAGCTTCTTTTGAATGTGGTCTAAAGTCTATTATCTGTCCCCACTCACTATTGACACTGTTACATACTTGTCAAGACTACTGCATTTCATGGGGTGGATAAAAAAGGAGTAATGTTAAGTGGATGTCCGAAAAGAGCGAAATCTCACTCGCTAACACCAGTAGAGCCATGAGCCATGTTTTCTGGATACTGATGCTTCAAGGGTCACTGAATGATTGGAGTTGGAATTGAGGTGATCAATGAAGGTTGTCAGGTTGTCCAGAAAATCCTACGTACCCGTCAAACTATTGATCCGTGAACCTTCGCGGAACGTCGGCCCATAGCTTCTATGACCCTTAGCGAGTATTCTGATGGCACTATTATTATGAGGGTTGCGGTCAGCAAGTGAATTACCCACAAGTTCGTTTCTTGTTCGGGGGATCAACAACTTTATTTTTATTTTTATTTTTTAATCCATTTATGTACACAGTCCGCCGGGATCAGCAACATAGATCAACGATCAATAATGGATCCAAAAATTACATAAGACGTCAGGTATATTTTTTTTACTTAGATTCCATTCCAGTAGACGTCGGCTGATAAGTAATCATTTTGTACTAGCAAGGAAAATAGCTGGTTTCTAGGGTCGTAGGTGAGGGCATTTCCTCCCTTCTTTCAGTGTGTACGGTACGGGCGGTACGATTAATAGACTCATCCGCAGCTGCTGTGAGACAATAGCAATAGCATTCCTGGAGCCGACGACTTACCCGTAGTTGGTAGTCTCATTGGGTTCAAATGTTGCGGTGGAGGTGAGAAGATCATGTCGAAAAGTCAAAGGCTTGTCAAGAAAAAGTCAAAGGCTTGTCAAGAGAAGGACGATTTGTAGGTAGGAGCTAACAGACGTTAATTTGACTCCATTCCAGGCGTGATTTGCGGGCTAACTGTCTCCGTTGTTAGATGCACAAGCGTGGATGTCCATGGAGCGGCAAGTCAGGTCCGAATCCGTTGATTTGTTTAGAAATATAGTTACATTCCAGAAACATCAGATAAAGGGCGATCCTTCGACGGTTTGAACGGCAGAAGTCTCAAGGTGGATAAGTTGGTGGATAGGTTTCTGGGGGTCGTGGGAAAGGCTATTCGGGTAGTTCATCTTCTCATTCTGATTGAAACCATGGCTGACAAATGAACTCCCTTTGGGTGTATGGTGAGTGTATGATGAATGGTACCTGGTCAATAGCTGTTGCTGAATTTGCTGAGGAATTGGTCTATTTTTCGCAAATTTCAGTTCTACACTTGGGAAGAACTGGACTTTAATAATCTGGGAATGAGGTGCCAGCCACCATTCAAGTATAAGAGTATTTTATTCTTTCACCACGTGCAACATGCACTGGAAGGTACAATCTCGTCCGGGTCAATGTATCTGCTTGAAGCCTTCCGCCCAATCTTTGAGGTAGGTATTGGGAAGGAGCGATACAATCTAGCGTCGGAATAGAAAACCTGAGGATCCGCGCCGATAGTGTGGAAAGATACCGTTCAGGCATGAGGCTCCAGGAATGAAATTTTATCTTGGGGGCAGAACTGAAAAATGATCGGCTGTGAGGATCAGAAATCGTGGAGTCCTCTATTTGATCATTAAGCATACTTCGAATGAGGAGTATCATAGGGCCTGAGTCGTCTTGCCGTCTCAAGGTGCCCAATGTATATAGGTCGAGAGAGATACTCCATTCAACCAGGACAACAACCAATCTGCCGTTGTGTACGCAGCAAATGTTGCACGTGGGCTTATGGTTGAGGATATTCCGACACCGATTAGAGATGTGGGCGTCTAGATAAGCATTTCCTCCAAGACTACGATCTATTCTAGGCCACGGTCAAAGGGATCCAGCGTTTATACTGCAGGTGAGAAGAACAGGTCTAGACATTCATAGAAATAATCCAGATAGGCATTGAACGACTCAATGGACGAGACGTTCCCATGATAAGAACACATAAACGACAACACGAGGCAAGCTGATACGAGTTACAAATCAGCGGAAGCCTAAATCAGACCCAATAATTTAGACATCAAAGGATGTTGCTTAGTAAGCTCCACTACTCCAGAAGCTTGTATAGCTAGCTTCTGTACCACGATTCGCATGTCCATGCGTTATTCTGGAGTCTTGGCCCGGCATGCTTCGAAAGGTCCCAGAGAAGGTGAGTCTCTGGGGTCGTAGAGAAGGGTGATTTCTACTTTCCTTTCTACCTTGCTCCCAGCACAGATGTGATGATGGAGTAAATCGCCTTGAGTCCGTCCAAAACGAGCATTCTTGGGTGCGTGGTGATTTGCACCTGGTATGGAACCATGCCCAATGACTCCACGTCACTGATGTTGGTGCGTTCTCCCTTCCCAGGACCCTATCTTGACAAGAGACTCGAAATTACTGACAGCTGCAATGTCACAGAACGTCAAACAGAACAGCGGGCGCGCGAGCCGAGATCGGCATGATTACATCAGCCGGCGGTGATTTGTTGAAGAAGTATCTCAATGAGTGAGAAACAAGCAGACATCTTTTCCTCTGACAACTCTGCGGAAAGGCAATCTCCGATAAACGGGGTATTTCTCCCGATTCTGGTCGGCATAATCTATTCACATTGCTGTACCTCTTTTCTCTCCCAGAATCCACTCACAGACCCCATGCCAGCCCCGAAGACCGGGCCAGCCCTCTTCCTGGGCATTGAGCTTTCGACAGACCAGTTTCGCGCCTCAATCGTGGATGAGAGTCTCGAGCTCGTCGGAGTAGAGTGCGTGGATTTTGACACAGAGCTTCCTGAGTACCAGTGCGTTTTCCGTGCCTATTATCTGGATTACCGGGCGCCCTAATCCGATCTATACTTGATATTAGAACCCAGGGCGGGATTTTTACAACCCCAGGTGATGCGTACACAGCGCCCGTGGAAATGTGGATTAAGGGCCTTGGTGAGTCCATGCTTGCTTTTGAAATCTGGTCTTGGATTGTTATTTATTTCTTCCGCCTTCCTTGCACGTGACACCAGATATCCTCCTCCAGAAATTATTGAGGAATCACGATCTATCCAGGATAAAGTCCATTGGTGGCGCAGCACACCATGCTCTGGTCTGGTGGAAATCGACCACAGTTCCCTCTCTATCATCTCTCGACCCTAGTCTCCCATTTCAGTCACATTTTTCAAAGCACACGTTTTCCCTTCCTAATACCCCAATTTCTCAAGATACCGCATCACATTCCCAAGCCCTCATCATTGAAGATCTTCTTGGAGGAGCAGAGTGTATGGCAGCCCGGGTGGGTACGGCGGCGACACCTTCTATGGTCGCTGCGCAGCTTTTGCGTGTAAGAGAGACCTTGCAGCACGAAGTCTGGACACGCACAGGCAGAGTACAACTTGCCAGTGCATTTCTATGTAGTCTCCTTGTTGGGAAATGGATTCCCATGGGTGAAGCAGAGGCTTGTGCAACTGGCATGTGGGTGCATTCAAACACGTCAGGGGCACAAAGTCACTGGGACGAAGACGCTCTGGATATTGTTGGTGGAAGCAGGGAAGAGGGGAGACGCGTACGAGGATGGCTGGGTGACGTTGATACCACTGGTGGTGGACGACGCGCAGGAAATATTTCCAGATACCTTGTGGAGCGATATCGTTTTGATCCTGGTATGACATTGTCTTCTCCACCAACAGTCTGATCCGTAATCGAATCAATGTCAGATACCCTCGTGGCCCCATTCACATCAGATTATCTAGCCGCGTATCTTTCTCTCTGCCCCTCTCCCAATGACGCAATACTATCTTTCGGTCCAATGGACATGTTACTTACTCCTGCACAACACTATATTCCTACACGTTTGTATAATTTATTCCCTCATCCTGCTCAGGATTCAGGAGAAAAAAAGAGGTACATCGCTGTCCTCTGCAACAGGTTGGTGTCATTCCCTATAATGCACCTCATTTGGAAGCCCAAAAGGATCTGAAATTTGACCTCTCTTCAAATCAGGAATTCTGATGTTCCACGAGCATTGGTCCGTGATATGTATACCAAAAGCTGGAGCGCGTTTGATCGTTTGGTCGCCATCGTTCCTCCTGGTGGATCTATCGGGTGTGTGCGATCCACAAGCAAATTTGCAATTTACTGATCCTTGTGTCATCATCTGCATTCCAATCATGATTTTTTGTTCCGTACGTTCGTTGACACATACACCTTCCTTGCTTCATCTAAAATCTTGATCATGACTTGGTCTTATCTGAACTCCGCGATGCTCCTGCATTTCCCGTCGCGCGTATCTCCACTTGTTTTCTTTCTCTTCACCCTATCTTGATTATCATTCAGCCTCGATGACAAACTTTTCTCCTTCTGGCACCTTCAAGCTGATGCCTATCCTTATTCGCACGTGAAAGGCATCTTCCGTTTTGAAACTGGGATTAAAGTCAATGAATTCCGTGACCTACGAGCCAACCCACGGTGTCTCATTGAATCTCAAGTTCTCTCCTTCCGTGTCAAGTGGTCCAGAATGCTAGGGACAGGTGTTCTTGGATCCACATCCCAACGACGTGTCAACGTCACTACCGGCACACCACCGCCGTTCATTGTCAGAACTGCGACACCATTATCTTCAGTCAACGCTGCTCAGGCGCCTCCGGTGAATCCAAGTACAGCTGCTGCGAATTCGGCACTTGGAATTAATTTTGATCCGTACGATCATACCCCTTTACCATCGCGCATCATTTCTACTGGAGCAGCGGCAAATTTTCCATCTATATCCAATCTTGTGGGAGATGTATTCAATGCCCCGGTATACGTTCCTAGCACTCAAGTCGACTCTGCGCAAGTCATACCCCATAGAAATACACCTGTGACTGGTTTTCCCGGTCGCGCAGCCCTCGGAGGGGCATATGTTGCTAGATGGATTTGGAGTCGTGAATGGGCCAGTGGCAGTTTGTCCTCTGGTGCTGTAGGTGCTACAGGAAGAGGTCTTGGAGTTTTCGAAGATGAGATGAGAAGGTTATTGCAGAAACGTTGGGTTGCGACCGGCGGTGTGCCTCTGCGTACTCATGTAGGCCCTGTACCTGCCGGTCTAGCGACGTCGACATCTACGATGAGCGGGGGTGGAACGCATATACTTGGTGCAGCTGTCGGTGGTGCTACATTGACTGTCGGCAGCGGTCCTGGAGGTGGTGGTCCGAGTAGTGGAGCGAATAGTGGTACGAGCACGCCTTTCGGTTCTCGTTCTGGTGTTGGAGTTGCTTTGATTGAAGTGGATGAAGAAGATCTAGACCGTGGACCTACGTCCCCAACGAGCAATGATAACATACCGTTCGACATCATGGGAACAGGTTTGCAGCATGATCCAACAGTTATAGGAGTGCATTCGCCACAAGGCTTCGAACCGGCAGTTGGGTCCACCTTGTCTCCGTTGTACGATACTTTGACCAGAAGAATAAGGACGCAAACCGGATCCACAATCGATACCCTCTCTTCCAGCACGAGTTCGCTACATGCTTGTGGTGCATCCACAGCGTATACGACTCCGGACGTAAGCTCATTAAGTATGAGTATGTCGGGCCTTGGGATTAGTCTTAGTCCAGGCACGGGAAGTGGTATTACGTTGAATGAACAAACTACACCCGGTGGCGGGATTTTTACTGGTCCAATCATCGGTTCGAATTCTGTTGCTGGTGCTGGTCCTAGTGCGACCGTGAATCCAACACCGCTGACGCCAGTTGTGGCATTACCCACTTCAGATGGGGAAGCGCAGATTGGTTGGGCCAAAGTGGCAGAGCCGGATAGCGATGCGTTCTTGACTTACGCCTCCATTGTACCAGAATATTGCCGGTTGGAGGGGTTGTTGGTGAAAGGGCTTGTGTAAATGGGACTTGATAATGGATCGGATGTTGTGCATGATGTGGGGCTTCCACGACTGGCATGCGTGGTTCCACTAATTTCTTTTTTCTTGCCTCGCGGAATTTTATCACATTAATCACATTAGGTAGTTGGCGGACTCGTTCACCCTCTTTTCTGATGTCCCCATCCCCCCTTGTTTCTGCCGAGTTCGTGCTTTGGGGTGCTTCCTTGCCTCTTGCATTGCATATCTGTTTAACAGTTATCCGGAAGATAACTCTCACCCTGGGTTTGTTTCGTATCCATAGAACATTTATCCTGTACCTCCTACTTCCATCTACCCGTGACCGATTTTCATGACCTTTGGCTGTTGGTTTACTTTTTAATGATTCTTCAAAAAGTATGATGTATACAGTTTCATGCGTTGTAGATTTGGATAGAAGATACCTTGGATTCCAAGGGCCTAACTTCACTATGCAACAAAAGGAATTTGCAGCTTGATTTTGATGTCTAGGTCTGGAATGAATTGAATGATTTATGCCTTTTGGGAATGCTTATCCAACATCTGCAAATATGGTGATATTTGAACGAGAGATTATCGTTGAAACCGTAGCGGTTCTAGCGAGAGAAAAAATAAGCCTTTTGGCAGGGACAACGAGATAAATAATAGAAGAACTGTGATGATAAGCCTAGAAGCAAGTGATTCTCTTGATGTTTATTCTTTTGAGATTCACACTAGCTTGGTTTTGGGAATAGGACCCAGCAAGAGAACAAAGAACTCAAATGCAGGACAGAGTGACGTGGAAAATATATCGGGAGATGTCTAGTTCTTGAATACCCTGAAATTTAACAGTGGACCTTTTTGAAGCAAGTGGAAGTCACCAAGAAACCAAGTGGTAACTGAGTGGTAGACGACTGTGGTGGAATTATTACACAATATTTACATGACAAATCAATAACGACCACTCCGGTGGTGATAAATATGAAATGAAATGGAATGTGAAATGTTCTTGGTATGTGTGCCCAGCATTTCCGAGGAACGAAGATATAAATAGATACACGAATGATGCGCTGATGTGAAAGGGGCCGCCGACCCACCAGCCGCGGACATATCCACAAGATATTCTGAGCTAATTTACCCGATTAATCGACCCAATTGACTCGTGTGTGGTGTGCCCTCATTCTGCTTCACCGGACCGTACCCCAAGGGAATGACCTGTTTAATTATCTGAGAAGGTAGGTTGATTAGCCTAAGAGAGTTCGCAACATTGCAATGATATCAAACTTCTTTCTTCCCCCCCCCATGGATACGCAGAAAATGACGTACCAGGTGATTAGAGATAACAGACATTTGTCGAATAACTGATGTACCTTTTGTGCTACATTAGCAGTAAAATAAATTAACAAGGCAACATTTGCTAGAAGGACTGTTTGCTAGGCGATCTCCTTCATTCCTTGATCTTGCTTACATACATGAACACACATTGGCATCGGCTGAGGTGTCCAGTGAAATGAAACTCAAATTCTGGCCAGATATGTTGCGAGAATGATGGGAAAGGTTTTCTGAGGCTGATATCCCAGTGCACCACCGCCTATCTGTACTTATCTCATACTTATTGACAGGAAACAGTAGAGCATGTCAAAGTCACTCTTATTGACCATATAATCTAGTTGTTACCACTTCGTGCTGGCAAGGAAAATTTCGGTTTATCCATTTGAGCTCGCTAAGCCTTATCTCTTATAAATGCCTTAGTATGAATCTTGTTGATAGGTACGGAATCCTGTGGCGCCAAATACTGTTCTTAACGCGATCTAGAATATATTGTAGATCATTTTGCAGGTCTATGACAACCGCCGAGATGCACTTGGCCCGTCTGATCACGAGAGTCCTCATTTGGGTCGAATAGTTAGTAAACCATATATATGTATAGATTATCCGGTAATGCTATCCGACTCTTTAGAGTGCGGACCACATGGATGACACTACTCACGACACCCACCTGATACCTATGGCGATAACCTTGTGTCCTCAGTACTTCATAATGTCTTGTCTCCACGGATACTATTCTTGTTTTGACGTTCTAGAACATCAGAAGAAGCCGAGTTTATTGGACAAAAACGTGATTTCTGCCTAGTCCCTAAGTAGTGGCCTCACTGTCCAGTCATTTATCCCAGTCTCTTTCTCCTTTTCCTGAATAGTATGGGAGTCTCAGATATCCAGTCAGGTAGTATTTACAAGATTACATGTGTCGGGAATACATCCCAGGTGCTCAGCCTGACAGACAAGAGAAATCGGCAGACTACGTAACATAAGAGGTCTACCTTGTCTTCGTCTGACAGCCTTGATTCTAGTTGTCGGGTATCCTAATCATGGAGGTATGAATCAGAAAGTGAGAGATCATCATCCTAGGTACTCAAATTGGTGTCTCTGATACCAGATAAAATCCCAGTGGAAGCTCGAAAGGGATCATGATGGATGGACCCTTAGGGGCCTTGAGACCGGATTGTATGTTGGCGTAGAGGATAGGAGCACATCTAATGGAGCCAAAGTCGTTTCTGTCAAGGACAAATCTATCTGGCATATCCAGCGGGACGAGAAGAGCAACCAGCACTTCAGGTATCTCGGTTTGCCAAGTTTTCAGTGTGGTTGAGCAATCATTCACTATATCTCTAGGATCTTCACCCCGAATGTCAAGAAGAACCTCGATTTATCAAATCATGGAAAAGGACCAGACATTGAAATTTGGGGCCATTGGGAGGGGCTCAACCAGTTGTGGATCTTTGGTGAAGGCAAGTTAAACGTGAGCGCATTGAAGTAACGCAGTCTGATCATAAAACAGTATATGACATCCCTGGTCCTGGAATATATCAACACTTGACTTTGCCAGAAGGTGAGCGTAGACATGGAGGTAACGGTTTGCGCACCTTAACAAGTAAAAAAATTTGTGACAGTCAAAAAGGTTCTGGTCATTGCAGGCATGTGATATTTTCGAGCTGGTTTTTTTTCTAAGGTTTTCTGTCTGTCAGGTATCAGCAATGACATTGGAGTTGGAATGTCCGTAAGGTACGTTGTCTTTGCGTTCGGTGAATTAATTCAGAAAACTGATTAATAGTCGCTTTGAATTTGATATAAACTTGATCTTGCAGCCGTCTGTTCGTCAAAGAGGGATATGCGGTCGCCATCCTGGACAATCATGGAGATACCTTGATGCAATTACAAAAGGAGCACAGCTCGATGCAGGGTTTTGAGGTAAGCCTCGCCTAGTCGCTTGATATTCCAATGTCAATACACTACCTCCAGCTTGCCACATTCAAATTGCAATCTAACACTGCACAAGCGATGACAGAGGCATGGGAATCTGTCAGGAAGAGATTTCATAGTCCATTATACGAGATCAGAGCTAGCATTTGGAATTCCCGACATTTCGAGCCAAAGAAATTTATGGACGTTGTACCTGAGGAAGTCGATGTCTCAACTGCTATTTCCTTTGCAAGGAAAGCCATACTTGCCCTTAAAGGGAACACAAGCCTCCAGCGCGGGTCTCGTAAATATGGAACCTTGATATTTACAGGCAAATCTGGGAAACTGGAGGCGAATGCTGTTACTTGTCCCATTTCTTCGCTTCAATGCATCCCAAGGTTTCTGTCACAAGCTCTCTGCAGAGAGTTTGGAGATGAGAAAATACAAGTGAGCTTGAAAGCATAGGTCTCGTTATAAATTGACCTTAATTCGCACTAGGTTGCACATGTATGCGCAGTGCTTTGATAGGGGAGTATGGACGACTGACCTTTTTTTTCAAAAGGTTATTTTAGACGATCGTGAGTCGAGATTGACGGTGCTCATTTTCGTTACGCAGTCTCAATGTATGATGAACAGCCGTTTCGGTCGACTATGAAGAACTCCGATACAGGGCAGAAAGCGTAGCGAAAGTACTCAACATTGATTCTTGAGACTGCTTGAAGTTGAAACTACACTCATAGTCCTACTCATACCTGATCGGACAAGACAGGTCCGCTTGGACGTGGGAGCTGGATCGTGAGTTTCAATACTTCGGGGCCATGTTTTATTCAGCCTGATGGTCATTTTCATAGTGCGCTCTGCTCAGTCTAGTAAAGCCCACGCCTTAGGGAATCCATTCAATTGTTTGCGAGGGCAGATGGACTAGACTAGAACGAAAGGGTTGCTACCCGAGTCAATTGTCAAGCTACATGCATGTATGGATCACGTATCTAGGTATTGGGTGATCAGCCGTGTCCATACTATCTTGCGCTTGTTCACATCTTTCCCATTGCTTCTGGTGGTCATCATATCCTGCTCTGCCCCGTGTTATGCTTGATAAACAGAAAAAAGTATTATAAGTGACATTGGCAAGAGTAGAACGATGATTTTTGAGCAGTCAGCTTTCACACGGGGGGTTGTTGATTGGATATATACATTCCTGGGAAACTCTTATAACTGATTTATTACCATTATTAGTTGACGTATTCAAGTGTAACCGCAGGCTAACCACGGGCTGCCAGCAAGCCCCATGTAATAAATTGTTGATTTTTTAAAAAGGCTGTGTAACCACATTGGTAAATGAATGTATGTGTGAACAACCCAGGATAAACAGTAGCCATTCCAGCACTTAGTACTAGATGTTCTCAGCAGATCAGTGATAAATTATGTGATAGGGAAAATCATCCTAAGTCTGGAATAATACTCTAATAAACGGTCGCAGAATATTTTCCGTCCACTTCAGTCGAAGCCACCGCTATAAATAAGTGCCGATCTAATCTAATCCGGGAGTGAGTCTTGCTATATTTGGTCCGACGTGATCTTGATGTCCGGAGGTCACAGCATGAATGTGACGATTCCAAGGGGTCACCACGAAGTCGATGAGCTCTGTTTTTCTAAAGTTCATATTTCGATATGCCCGTTAGAGTCGAGGAGGGGCTATGCTGGTGGTTCTATATAAGATAAGAGGCCTTATTCTTGCTCGACGCTCTACACTTCCCCCTCCCGCGACCTAAACTGGCCAGGGCGCCTCTCTCATCTGGGACCAAAAGAAACTATACGCGTGCAGTAGGACTCTGGAGGACGTAAGTTAATAAATATATCATCGCTTATTAGCTCAGCTCCGTCATGCTCACCATAATCGGCAGCTATGAGAAGCGCAACCCTGGCGCTAAGCTTAACAACTTTGAAACGCCCAAAAAATTCATTTTGATGGTCGCAAATGCCATCGATGGCAGATATGGCGACCCCGATGCTTGTCTAAGTACAGTTCGCCAGTATTGGAAGAATACCACGGCTGGTATGGAGCAGGAAGAAGAGCCAGTCGATCGCGCCATCATAGAGTCCACTACGAATGTGAGATCTTGTATGATCTCTCCTAGTTGAATTTTAAACTTCCCGGTTTGCAGTTCATTAAGGATGACCTCCAGAAACAGTTGGAACCGCCATTCCGAAAGCGTACAAGGAAGTTCGGCACCATGTCTCATTTCCTTATCCTCGGAGCGCATTTATGGGGGCACGACTGGCATAAGTATGGCAGCCCGAAAGATCGTCTTGATCTATGGGATGGGATTATGCTCAACGCCTTTACCTCTGCTCGTGTTGGCGAGTATATTGAGTCGACTGCTCGTGAAGGGAGTGGCCGAGGCCTGCACTACAAGGTCAGTTTGCTCCGAAGGCCCTGTTTAATGTATTTCGTAACTGACTTTAAGGTCAACAGGACGTAGAATTCGTCGTCTTTCGCAACGAAGAGGGCAATCCCGAGTTTGCTATGGAGGTTAGGAAAGATACGAAAGGTATGACCGCCACCCCTTGGAGAAAGTAAGCCTTTAAAAGGTTTAACTTGTTGACGCATACTTACGGTGATTCTACAGTCCTGAACACTTATTACATGAGGGCTCAGGCAAACATCCCCTTATGTGTAACCCTCTGCTTACACGAGTGGCCATTCTCCTAGCGAAGGGTACATTCTGAGACTTCAAAACGGCAGATGAACTTCTTGACGTTTTGCCACCTGCAGAAGGGATTGTTCGAATCCACTGGCACAAAAGCTTTTTCAACAAACCGGTTTACGAACGAGGAGATGGTCATATCTGGTCCGCTCGTACATACTGCGCGCGTCTTCGTGATGCTGGCATCCGAGCTGGATTTCCGTCTCTCACAAATCATGACTTACGAGCCGAGGGCCTTCGTGCGACTGGTAAGTTGCCATTTATCACACTGCACGGTTTCAGCCTCATTATCTTTCACCTAGACGAGGATGGTAGCGCATCTCAGCGTAGAAGACAGGGCGGGCATGCGAATGACACCACCTACGACCGCTACTATGCTCCAACCAACCTAGGAACTGATGGTCAGGCTTTATTCGCCGGTGACACTCCTCGAAAGCTCCTCTTCCAACTTCTCCGTTTCCTCAAAATGAATCACAATCCAGAGCTCGCACAGACTCTACCGGCGGCTGAGGTGGAAAAGGTGATGACCAGCGAAGAGTCCCTAGATATCCTTCTCGAGTTGGAGAATCTCCCCGACTCCGATGATGACGATGTCGTCAAGAAGAAACGATCAGAGATCCTTGGTCGTTTGAGGACCCTCAAGCTCAATGCCCTCAAGAAGTACCGGGAAGAACAGAAGGAGAACCCTTTCCGAGCCGCCAAGACCGAGAATCCAGGTCACTACCGCATGCCTTTCTCTCGCATCGAACATGTCATGTCCATTCGCAAACGTCTTTCAACATTGCTGTTCAAGGTCGATACCATCCGGAGCAAGGTTGGAAGGGCTGTTTTGAATGATCTCATCGAGCTCTATCGGTCGGATTACGAGGTCGATGCTCGGTCTGAATTAGGGCTAGGAAATTGCCATTGCGCAGTCCCGAAAGAGTACGTTCATTCTACTTTTGCTTCTCAAGGAACTTTCTGACGTCGATCTTTGAGCAGTGTCCCGGCACACATACAATGGAGGCACATATACGGTTGCCACAAAGCGCACCTCAAATCCAAGCGCTCAGGTCGTTCTTCTACTTCTTTCGCAGAATTCTGCTTCTTGTGCCCTGAAGGCCAGTGGTTCACGAGCCTGGATGACTGGAAGAGCCACTGCGGGTCACCTGGCGGACCTCGACACTCTTCCCTATCAGTGCGATCCCCTCATCTACGCCAAAACTCTCGCCGCACCTGGTCTCTGCTTCTGGTGCATTGGCAACGAGGATCTTTCTTCTACTGTTCGGATGCAGCAGTTCCTCGATAAAGCCTCGTGGCAGTCCCATATCGTCGACAATCATCTCGCCGAATCGACTAACTGCAAAGTTCCCACCTGCCCACATCCAAGATGCTCTGATTCGTTCAAGACCTTCGAGAATCGTGATTTCCACTTCCAGGACGTACATTGCTGGACACCTGTTAAACCAAAAACAGGTGTCAAGCGTCGTCGCTCCTGTCCGGAAAAGGCGGAGGAAGATAGACTGGAGGAGAACGAGGAAAAGCCACGCAAGCGGAGATGTGGGACTGTTCGACGCATAGCCCGACCTGGGGAGTTTGTTTTTGTTGAGCAGAACGGTCTCTTCGGTAAATTAGGTTTTGGTTTGACTTTTACCTCATCTTAGTACTGATTCTTTGTTTCAGGGGTTAGTCCTTCCCCGACTACGACCTCCGCATCGTCTTCAATAGACATTGCTCCTCCGTATCTTTCGGATGGAAGCTCATCGACCAGCTCTGCGTCTTCCACTATCGGCACACCATCCGCTTCTCCTGAACCAGCATCGAACATGTACGACATCGACCAACATTTTGTTGATCCGGAGCTCGTAGTAGATCTAGACCGAATGGAGTTGGTGTCTGAGAAAGACACGGAACCCAGCACTCGGGAGACATGTCATGCGGCTTTGGCACTGCTAGAACTTTCAAACAGCCAAGATACGTCATATTGAAGTTCGAGAAGTAGCTGCTATAGGTGAAACCACTTCGCTGAATCTCATGCGATTAGCTTGGGAAAGAGTCTACTCGTGCTTTCGAGTGACTGGGATTCGAAGAGGTGTGCACACCGTTGGTTGATGAACGCGCTGTTAGCATATATCTATAGTCTTGGGGGCATTTTTACGCAGGATCAACTTTAGAGCAATTGCTATTGCACTTATACGAAGTTAATTAGCATCGCTGTAGATTCCAGTCAAGTTTGTTGTACTCAGCTTAAGTAGTCCTACACGTACGGGACTAGTCCTGGCTTGGATCGTCGAAGTTTATGGTATGGACGAGTTCATCTCAAGTACACTTAGTTGCAAAGTCTTTATTACGACCAAGTAGCATTTGCTTAACTGGTCTACAACTGAAATTAAACTACTATAGGTTACTCAAGCCTAGCGTCTCTGCCTTCGCCCTTAATTCCTCGTGCTTTTATAAAGTCCCCTAATCGGAACACAATCTATACTATGGATAAGTTCGACGTAAGCATGCTGACCTGAAGCGAGTATATTAGAAACAGGAGAGGATTTTAAGACTGGCAGAACTTACTATGCGTCGGCATCGGACACGTAATCAATTTCGGTGCAAGAGGAAGCTGGTTGAAAATATCGACAAAGCGAACTCTATATACGTACAAGTAGATGTCTCATACCGAAATCTTGTATAGGCTGAGACGTTACTTCGATAACGAAAAGTCCAAGTACGAAAAGTGAAATGTAAAGAAGATAAAGAATGTGCGTAGAGGACCTCAGTCGCATTCACTATAATTGCCTAGTACGAGGTAGAGGTTATCTCCGGAAAGAGTTGACTCGATAAAAGGAGGTATACTTGTACACAATTGTACCAGAATAGTCTCCGAAGAGAAGTGGAAGAAGAAAAACCTTGCGCCACATGTGATGTAACCGATTGCAACTCGTATTTCGAATGTGTTAAGACGTTAGAGTGCAATAGGCTCTTTGTAGTCCTCGCAGTCATCTGTGTCGTCGATGGCCGTCCTAATAGGCAGTCAGAACAGAAACTGTTAAGCGAGTCACAAAACATACATGGTCTGGTCTGATTGACTGTAGGGTAACGGTGAAAGAGAATTCAACCGAATATCGGCTCTACGTATAAGGTAAGTTGGCAATCGGACCACAGTATGCAAAACGTACGGGCTTGTTCCCTCTTCACCACTGATGTACATCGCATCTTGGATTGCGATTACGGTTCTACACAAGGCATTAGTATCGAAAACGTATACTGAGGTTTAAAAATTACATAGAATTCTTCGGACCGTGATTTACAATCGGCAAAGGCGGCAGTTCCTTAGCTCCCGAGTGTCGGCTGATCCTGGCACAGGTGGATGTGGCGGTAAGAATCATAAACGTCAGGAGAGATATGAAACGTACGTATCCAACTCGAAACTTTGGCCAAAATCAACCTTCGAAGTGCTTCCATGATTTGTAGTTCTGCGAAACAGTTCAAAAAACAATGATCGATATCGAGTAGTAACAGTCGTACCCATTGTTAAACCTTACGGTCGTTGACACCGATTCCACATCTGGAAGGTTTTTACCGAGTCTAATCCCCACTCGGCGTCGAAAATCCTTAAGAATGTCGCGGATGTCGTTGACGAATGGCGAGAGGAAACCCCACGAGGTCATGCACTCGAGGAATGCATATTCCAGGAAGAAGAAGAGCCTCCAATGCCACAACGGGGGTAGGCATGGTAGAACCGTGGATGTCAAAGCAGCGATAAACAACCAACCGGTCAGCCAGCCCACCTGTTTCTTTAGGTCGTCGTTCTTCTCGGGTCCAAGCGTTTTTTGAACCCGGTGTAAAAGTCCAAAATGCGCTGGCGAATATGATAAAGACGATCCAGAGTGGAAAGGCGCAAATGCACCAAACGACTTGGAGGTCGTGGGTGAACAGAGCCCAGGTGCCGGCGCCGAAAAGGCCAAGCTGTACTGCCATGACGAAGTACAGGAGAAGGTTTTGAGTGCACCATGATTCGGTCCAACCCTTGTGAAAGTATGACCAAATCTTCGTGATATTCTGCAAACATCGTCAGTCATTTCAACAATACATGTAAAGGGGAAACGAGTACCTCGGCAGAGAAACCATGGAAAGTGCAGACAAGTTTCGACAACATATCGTAGAGCTTGTCATGCTCGAGTCGGAGATAGACGATGAAGAAGGCATAAGCGATGGATGCAGCGATGAGAAAGGCTATCAAAACCTTCCGCACTTGCGGAAATTCGCCATCGCGAGGACAAGTCGACATGACCTGGAGGATATGGACGATGATCGAGGACAAAGCAATGAGCGTGGTAGCAATTAAACCGTCGGGGTCGAGGTGGGAGGTAATGGCGGACAAGGTAATGGCGGCAGCGTTGGCTGCGACGACGGTAGAGATGAATATCCACCATCTGGCAGTATCGGAGAGATTGC
>Ga0153940_1000642_pt1 | contig 17341 bp, 16 predicted proteins | sample TSNJ024MetaG_FD_104736 | JGI IMG/M metagenome (GOLD analysis project Ga0153940, IMG submission 104736) | Attine ant fungus gardens microbial communities from New Jersey, USA - TSNJ024 MetaG | ecosystem: Host-associated > Fungi > Mycelium > Unclassified | place: USA: New Jersey, Brendan T. Byrne...
CCATAAACATCCACAAGCCGGATTGATTCTCCATCCTGCACCATACCCACATAGGTATTGTTATCATTTTTCGGGAATTCTATCTGTTCCTCTATATATCTTCCCATTACTGCACTGTCTGCTGAGCCCCCAGAAGATTGATCTGAACTGCATCCACCATTTAGGAGGATAAGCCCTGCCAGCACAAGTATCATTCCTTTCTTCTTCATATTGTTTATCTCCTCGTGGTATATTCCAGTAACATTAGTTTACTTATATTTTTCTGCTTGATATTGATAAAGCTGTGCATATTTTTGAGGATTCTTCATTAACTCCTCATGTGTTCCATTTTCGGCTACTTTTCCATTTTCTATCAAAATAATATAATCAGCCAGATGTATATTAGATAACCGATGAGATGTAAAAATAGTTGTCTTATCCTTACAATATTCTTCTAAAAAGCTAAACAACCTATGTTCTGCCTCAGGATCCAAAGCGGCAGATGGTTCATCTAGCAGAATCACCTGACTATCTCTATAAAAGGACCGCGCCAATGCTATTTTTTGATGCTGTCCTCCTGATAACTCTACACCTTCCTCATCAAATCCCCTTGTAATGTACTGCTCTAATCCATTCGGAAAATCATGTATCATTTCCAATGCATCACTATGTTTCAACGAGTCTATAATATCGTTTTCATTCTTACTTGCATTATCTACATCAGATAATATAATATTCTCTCTAAGTGTAAAAGAATAATTTGTGATTTTTTGAAAATATACGCTAAAGCACTTACGCAATTCTATTATATCGTATTCTTTAATATTGATATTATTAACAAGAATTTCACCATCCGTAACATCATAAAACCTTAAAATCAATTTCATAATTGTGCTTTTCCCTGCTCCATTTAATCCCACAATACACACTTTTTCTTTACTATTAACTTTGAAATTGATATCATTTAATACCAGACTATCTGTGTCAGGATAAGAAAATGATACATTCTTAAATTCAATATTGACATCGCCTGTTAGAATCCTACACCCTGCAAAAGAGATTTTATTCTGAAATCTTTCGAATTTTTTAACATTATCAATCCTTAATCGATCTTCATATATACTTATGCAGACTGTTACCAATGATGTTATGCTTGCAGATAGTTGACCTAAAAATCCAGAATATAATGTATAATCACCAATTGTTCCAATTCCGTCCATAATACCTATAGCCATATACAATAGAATAATTCCTATGCAAATTTCTGGCAATATCCCAAGAAATACTACATATTTTGTTCTTGTTTTTATCTTTTGCTTACGAGTCTCATGAAACGAACTCCATATAGCAGTATATTTCTGAACTAGATAATTTCCAATATTAAATAATCGTATATCCATTACATAATCACGATGCGAAACAATATATTGTAAATATCCCATCTTTCGCTGCTCTTTTATATGCATTAAATCCCAATTATATACGTACTTAATAAAATATTGATTTACAATTGTTGACGGGATAATTGTAATAATAATTGCGGTGGTGTATAACATATTTTTATGACTGATTATTATAAACGCACTGATAAATGTAATAAATGCACTTAGTCCATCAATAGTGTTCCATACAATATTGACTATAGAATAACTATCATGCTTTACTGATTCAATGGTATCGTAAAAAACAGGAGAGTCAAAATATTCAACATCTACACTCATGGCTTTTTTCATCGTACTCATGCATAAATAATTCTTCAATATTTCATTGTGTATACCTGAGCAATATTCATTTATTTTATATAATACTGCTACAACCAGATTTACAATAATAAATGAAATTGAAAAAAAAAATATTTCCACTTTCGCATTATCCTTCCCTACTTTACCTGCCAGTATATTTAATAATTCACTTGCCAGATATGTATTTACCATAACTGATATAGCACCAGAAAAACGCGAAATTATCCTAACAATAGTATAAAGTTTGGAAGCTTTATTTGATAGTCTTAAACAATATAAAACTATACTAATAAAATCAACTATAACATCTTTCACTTTCTTTATCATATAACGCCTTTTTTGAGTCATTTTGTTTATTTATAATGCTTATTTAGTAAGTTTTGTTAATAATCTCAACAACCTTATTAATTGTATTAATATTATGAACTAGTAATTCTTCTTCTCCAAATAAAATAGTAAATTCGCTTTCAATAATAACAACCATCTCTATTGCCTTAATTGAATTCAATACGATATCATTTCCATCAATTTCAATACCACTATTACACAAATATCCGCTAATACAAGCACTCAAGCATTCATATCCTAATTTTGTTACATATCGCTTATCGTAAATCATTTAAACACCTTCATGTTATTATGCATTCTTACTTATCAAGCATTGTATATATTACTTTACCCGATTCTGTTTTTGGTATTTTTTCAATACATTTTATAGCAATAGCGACAGGATTTATCTTAATCTTGGCTACAATATAGTCCATAATTAATATTTTTAATTTCTTGTCATTATTTTCAATATATATTGATAATTCATTGTCTTTACCGCAGCAACAACATTCAATTATATTGAATTCATTTTTAATTAAACATTCCAACTCATCAAGACTAATCCTCTTTCCAAACATTTTAAGTATACGTTTTTTTCTTCCTAAAATATAATAAAACCCATCTTCATCTCTCATACCAATATCACCCGTATATAGTAACCCATTTCTATCATCCCCTTTAGCAAGATCGCTGTAATTTTCTGCATATCCTAATGTAACATTAAGTCCATAATAAACAATTTCACCAGGGGTATGCTCTTTATCTATTTCTTTTCCTTTATCAACTAACATTAATTTTCCACCTGGTATTGCAATACCAACACTGCCGCATTTTTCAACTGCTCGTTGGTATGGAAGATAAGCAATTCTTGCAGTTGCTTCAGTTTGTCCATACATTACAAAAAATTTTATATTATTTCTGTCAGCATACTCCGCAAACTTTTTATGTAGTAACTCCCTCAATTTTCCTCCAGCTTGTGTCATCGCTTTTAAACTTGGTAAAGTCATACGAGTAAATCCTATCATATCTAGCATCTCATATGTATAAGGGGTTCCACTTATAGATGTTGCATTAAATTCAGAAAAAAAATTCCAAAAATCTTTTTGCATAATATTTTTTTCTGTTACCAGCAATGTTGCACCGACCAGTAAATGGCTATTAACTATTGACAGTCCATACGTATAATTCATGGGTAGTGTTATAATTGGCTTTTCTTTGGAATCTATTTCCAAGTATTTAACTATTGCTTCGGCATTAGACCTCACGTTAATATAACTTTGCCTTACATACTTTTGACTGCCAGTTGATCCTGATGTTGATAAAAGCAATGCCAAATCTTCATGGATATTGTAATCTGTATCAAATGCTGTTTCTAATAACATATATTCGTAAACATTTGTAATAAATTTAAGTTCTGAGAATTCACTTTGTCTTGCTCTTGCTATATATAAAAACTTAGGATGATATAATTCCATTAGTTTATTTAGTATATCATCTTCCATATCTTGACTTAATAAAAGCTGCACTTGGCTATTATTATAGAAAGCGACATAACCTGCAATAGAGCCAATGGAATTAGAGCAAACATGGAATACTAATTTTCTTCCACATATTAATTCTTTAATACATTCACCAATATGGGCCAACTCACTATATCTCAAAAAATTATTACCAGTTATTACAGCATAATTGTCTCCATGACTATAGATTTCTTCAAATTTTTTGTACCTCATAATATCGCAATCCCCCACATTTTACTTGAATATTAGATAAATGAAGTTAAAATTTTATTAAAAATAATGTTTGCATAATTATCAACTCCACTATCTGCATTTATTACTAAATAATTATCGCCAATAAAATCACTTTGTATTTCTGTTTTTACGCAAAAGCATATGTCTTCTTCATCATGATCTATAACACGCGAGTCAATACCACATATGATAATATCACAATCAAACCGCTTATATACATTATGTATTATAATCTGCCTATTATCCTTGTTATTGATGTATTCAAATCCATACAAATAAGCACGCTGAAACTCACCAATAATTTTTATATTATATCCTTTATTAATAAATTTTTCTCTTAACACTTTGAGCAATACAATTATTAATTTACGCTTTCCATATATATATATAAGTGGTATGTCTATGGACTTAATTTCATTATATACTACATATTTCTTTAGGTAATAGGATTCATACCAAATGCGATTGTAGAGACTACAAGAACTGCTGCTACCAAAATCATTATACTCACAACAGCATAAAATTCCTTTTATAAAATTATTAGAAATATTAATATTATCAATTAGTGAACCTAATTGATATGAATTATTAATCAATATTACAATATACACATTTTGATTAATTTCATTAATAATTTTAAAATTACTATAATGACATACTGACATAGTATGAAAATAGAATAAATCTAACCATTCATCATTACTGATATTTACGATTATCGCATTATCAATAAAATCAGGAAAATTGCATATATATCCACCATTATTTCCAGATAACAGATTCCATATATCACCTAAATTAGCTATATATTCAAGAGATAAAATATTATGAACAACTGCTGTAATATAAGGTGTTGCAAAGCTATTACATTGCTTGCTGATATAGTTTTGATTATTACTCATCTTTATTACATGTTTTCCATTAGTTACAACGAATCTTTCATATTTGTCTTCTATAATCTCATACCTTTTATTTATTATAGGATTACATTTAACACCAATGGTACATTCTAAGCTGGCAGGCATTGTATATATATTTCTATTATCATATGCAGCAATAATAATACAACCATTTCGATAAAGCTGAGCTATAATGTCGCGAATATCATCAAATTCACTACATTGTGTTGTTCCTAAGCTTATATTGATAAGACGTGCTTTATTATCAAGACACCACTTCAATGCTATTATTAGTTGTCCTTTCATCCCAATGCCTGTTTCTTGACTTATTACCTTAATGCTGCTAAAGGTTGCTTCCGGAGCATACATAGCTATAATTGCTGCACATACTGTCCCATGGCTGCAAACAAGTTTTCTCTTATTTTTTCTGTTTACCAATTCTAATTTTTGATTTATCTCCAAGTCAAACTCAACCTTGCCAATATTCAACAATTCTTTATTTACGCCATCATCAATTATTACAATATTCATATTTCTAATCCTCTATATATTAACCATTTCCATTTATAGATTTGCTTAATTAATAGCTCTGCTTTTGATAATACATAATTTTATGAATTCTTATGCATTTTACTGAGGCTATTTTTTGAGAGCACATTGCAAAATATAGGTGTAGCGGGTTGCGATGAGAATTTTTACAATGTGCTATCGTAAAAATAGACCAATAATAATGCACAAGGAATTCAAAAATTATGTGCTAGATTAGACTTTAATAAAAATTCCTCATGCTACAATAATGCTGTTTATTTTATTTTCTAAACATAACATAAGTCCATCCAAGCACTAAATTAACCCAATGAAAACATTTATTTATTTTTGATAATTTTTGCTAGATGTTGATCCAGTATGATTCCGGTTACCATTTTTAATTTGACCTTTGACAGCACCTTCATTTCTTTCAACACCAGGTCCACAATAACATATAACAGAACAATTGCAGCTTTTACAAGAACATGCGTAAGCCTCAATGGACAAATCTGTTAATTCATTTTTTTTACCCAGTCTTTTTTTCATTTGATTCTCCTTTCTTCATTTGCCTTTATTTTTCTTTACTTTAAATTGATACGATGTATGTTATTTTCATTGGGTTTAACTTTATCAATAATATTTGCAATTCCTAATATAGTATTGAATTCATAATTACCAATAAGACTACAGTCTATTTTACAATTAGTTTCTATTTCTATTCTATGAAATAAATAAGTCAATTCCAATGCCGTAAATCTAAATGTTCTTCCAGTAAGCGGTTTATTAAAATTTTCTTCAATTAATAAATTTTTGCTAATTTCTAACTCAGTTTCAAGAATTGAAATTATTTTACATAGATTATTATTAGTTGCCATTTTGTCATTTCCTCGCTTCTATATTAAGCTATCAACTATGCTATATTGAGATAGCTTTTCCATTATATGTTTGCACATTTTTTCATTATCAGCCTCATTAATGCAATTCAATATAGGAATGTCGCTTTCTTGATAATTATTTCTAATCAGCTTATCTAAATTCTCATGAGATTGATGTAAAAAAGAAAGCTTTCCATATACCTCCAAATCTTGTGTTACAAGTTTTGCATTAGACATATTGATAATATCTATGCCAAAACCAAATCTATTCTCAAAATTTATACTTAACATATTAAAAAAGTGTGATTTTATTATGTCGTATTGTGTACAAAAAACAAAAAAATCTGCCATAATTGCCTGAGAAATCAAAAACGGAATTACACCAAAACCATTGCATAACATATCATTATATTTCATCATAGCATCTGGAATCTGAATAATAATAATGTCGGGATTTTCTGTTGTATCAATATTCATTATAAAATTATTTAAATAATAAATTTTATCACTTTCTTTATATTTTGATGCTCTAAGAAACTCTGGAAAAGTAATTATATCTGATAAAACTGTAAATTCTTGTTCCATAATAATAATGCTTTTATATCCTTTTAAATGCATGTATCTGTTGATAGATAATGTAACATCCATTCCACTTAAATTATTAAACATTTCTCCAACGATTATAATAGTTGCTTTCGGCTTGTATAATTTTTGAGGAATATAGTATAATTCCTCATACTCCTGCTTAACATTATAATATTCAAAATTAACGTCCATATCTTTAGCTAATCGATTTAGATACTGTAACTGTTTTGCTGTAAGTGAACGCATACAAATTACACTTTTTTTCATGATTATTATTTCTTTTATTTCTAAATTTGTATGGATTTCCTCATCTGTTAATATTATTGTATCACAATCAATTAGTGCTGCACTGAGATCAGAGTATATAGTAATTCCCAAATTGGGCTGATTATTGATAACACCAACGTCTTTTCCTTTCAACCCTTTATCATTGTTCATTACTACTGATACTATTTTAGGATTCCAGTTTTACTGTATGTTAGATACATAAAACTATAATCTTAGTATTTATATAATAAATAACTTGATTTATCTATCATCAAACATCAAATTAAATTCTTTAAATAAAATTATATTTTTCATATCGTATAATGTCCGTTCTCTGATACCACTGCAATATGACAATATTTTTTCTTTTGAGAGTTTATTACCATCATCTGCATACTTTGCACAAATAGTACAATGATTAATTGCCCAGCAATTACGACATTCCTCAGAAGTTAGTTCTCCAATATTTAGCAATGTCCTTGCTTTTTCATAATTAAAGCCATCTCGTAGATTTCCAATTCTCATAACTGTTGAGTCTTCACTTACTCTCTCACATGGATAGAAGTTTCCTTCAAAATCAATAAACAATCGCAACTGGCCAGGGATACAAGGACCACTGTGTGTGCCCACATTAGGTAATGAACTTATCTTACTCATTTTTTGTATTATATTACTTAATCGTGTTACTTCCTCAAATGCAATTGGGGATACTTCACTTTTCTTTATTCTATTTTGCATTGTCAAATAAGCCAAAAAAATATTATAATTCCTTTTTATAAGATATTCATCTGAATAAGTTATTTTTTCTATAGAATACGAATCATCAATTATTGTAGAGTGAATATTACCATTATCAAAAATATCATGCGAATCAAAAATAGAATTTATAATGTCAAAGTCATTTTGCGGATCTATTACCATATTTATATGTATTTTATTAAAATATTCTGGATAATTTTTTTTTATTTCTTTCAAATTTTTAATAATAACCTCATAACTACCTTTACCATTGTCTGCAAACCTCCGGTTAATATCATGTATTTCCTTTGGACCATCTAGGCTTACCGTTAAATCTATATCATTATTGTTAAAATATTCAAACATTTCAAGTGTTAACATAGTTGCATTGGTTGTAATACTGAAGGACAATTCTTTTCCCAAAAAGACATTTTTTGCATATTCAATAACATTTTTTATCAATTCAAATTCAAGTAATGGCTCTCCACCATAAAATGCAACATTTACTCTTTCATTATCAATAGAATGTTTGGCTAAAAAATCAATAGCAGTTTTTGCTATATCTAACGTCATTCGTTTTCCAGAGTGAATTCTTTGTGCATTATTGTAAAAATCTGAATATACGCAATAGGAACATCTCAAATTACAGTTTTGAGTTACTTGTAAGGTAATTTTATTTATTTTTCTTTCCAAATAAGTTTCAAGGAAATCGCTTTCTGGGTGTCTTATGATGCTTATTTTATTACTTGATAAGTACCCCTTTTCATTTAAATAAAGTAATTCCGTCTGTACTTTTTCATTTTTACATCCTATTTCCTGATTTACTGATAACTCTTGCAAAAAACAATACAGGTCTTTGCTTACTTTTATAATATTATTTCTATTCACATCAAAAACATAATAATTATTAGGGGATTTTATTAATTTGATAAAGGGAACTTCTTTCATATCTCACCTCATTTCTACATTATATTATGGTTTTGTTTTGTTTTGTTTCTATCTTGCATTCACTAATAAAATAAGCTAGTTTTCCAGTTTTATCATCCGGAAGCAAAGAGTCAATATATATAAATTCCCATATAGCATTAGATAAAGCCTTTTCTTTTAATTCCTTGATAAATATTTCTTTTATAGTATTTTTCCAATTAAAGTACGAAGGCTTAATCACTAATTTAACAGTAAATTTATTAATATTATGCTGAATTATCTGGAATTGTTTAATAATATTCCCAATCTTTTCATTAATATATTCTATAGGTCTGATAAATACATATGATGGGATCTGTTCATTCGTTTCTGTTACAACAGGAGCACATTCACGGCCATTTTTTAATTCTAAAATCATATCCTTGCATTCACAATTACAAAATTCAGAACTATGTAAAATTCCTTTTTCTCCTATTTTGTAGCGTATAAATGGCATTGCATAATTCTCAAGTGTTGTTATGTATATATCACCTTCTTCGCCCATTTGTACTGCTTGACCATTTTTCAATATTTCCACAAATACATTAGAAGAATGAACATGCATTTTTTTATTTCTGCAATCACTTGCTATACTATTCGCTTCATTACATCCATATTGATTTGAAACCACACAATTAAATGTAGCTTCTATTTCATTGCGAACCGTCTCTAGTAGATATTCTCCTGTAAGTTCAATATATTTCAAACTTTCTATTTTGGGCAACTTATTTTTTTTAATGACATTGTTAAATAAAAGTGCGATAGAAGGCTGCATCATCAGCCATATAGGCTTAAACCGTAACATTTTAATATAAATTTCACTAATCCGGTCACATTCCATGTTTCTTTTACTAAATCCAATAGAACGATTATCAAATGACACAGTTTCATTCTGTACTTCAATAAACTTATTATGCAAATAATCAGTAGTATAAAAATAACAAAACTTATCAATTGGATTAATATTAAAAAATATTTTTCTTCGATACCATAACCCTAATAAAGATCTGGTATTATCATACATGTCCCAGTATATCTTAAGATAATGACCTGACGAACCTGACGTTCTCCTGATTGTCAAATTCATTTGGGTCACAAAATCACGATAAGTATCTGATAACATTTCTACATCACTGTTTACAATCATTCTCTTATCTACTAAAGGAAACATATTAAAATCAGATATAGTAGCAACCGATAAATCTTTATCATATAATAGATTACGATAAAACGGTACTGTACTATATGCATGTTTAACTACTTTTAGTAATTTATCATCCAAAATATTTTCCATTCAAATCACCTTAACATTTTCTTAAATATCTTTTGTATCATTATACTCGAAATGTATATATCCAAACCTACATAATATTTATAACGTTTCATTAAAGCGTAACAATCTGCATGTTCTCCACCAACTCTGATAGCTTGTTAATTGTCTCAATGTTATTAACTATTATCATTTCATCTCCAAACTTAATATTAAACCTGTTTTCAATCTCTATTAATAGTGTCATTAGACTTATAGAATCAAAACCCAAGTCCTCTATCAATTTAAGATTACCATTTTTTAAAATATGCTTTGTGGACGGATCAATTTCTATTATTATTTCTTTTATAATTTGACAATATTTCTCTTTCATTTCTTCCCTTTCTGTATTTGATACTTTTATATCTTGTACTCTCACTGGAAAACTTTTACCCACATAATTCCTAATCAATCACTTATAATAAAATCAACTATAGCGCAGAAGATAAATAAAATAATTATAGTTATTATATACTACGTAAATTAAAGATTTAAATGTATACATTTGATTTTATGTCTGCTATAATCCAAAATAACCTCTTTAAATAATAAATTATCACATTATTCTGCATTGTGACCTTTTTATGCACCAACGATAGAAAAATCAGCACGAACGTAAATTTAGTTTATATTGTGAGGTTGTGGATGCAAGATTATCTGGAATCTTTTTTAACAGCGTTTTTATTTCTTATAGGTATAACTGGCTTACAGCCAAAACCATTAAAAACCAGATACCTTATCTTGTTATGGGGATATTATTTCTTCATAGCTTGTTTTGCTACTCACCTAATAGAACACTTTGTTGCAGAACTCTATATTCATGTGAGTATTATTATAATTTTAATCAGATGTCTGCGACCCTTAGTCAATATCTTCTTATACATATATGGCTACCTTCTGTTGGTTATGGTTAGTTATTTGTATACATTCCTATTTAGCCTGTTTGGACTTTCTAATGAAATAATCAATGCCAGTTATATGATTCCTTTTTTGATATTAGAGATAGCCACCATTTCCCTGATTGTCTGGATAATACGGATGATTATGTTCCACTCCGGCAGCTTTTTTATACTTGAAATCCCCACCCATATACAGTTCTCCTTCTTCATACAGATGCTCCTGGGTATTGGTGCCATTCTTACAAATATTATTTTAGGGTATTTATTAAGGTATCCATCGAATGTGTTGGCATTTAACGGTTTCTTAATTAGCTTCTTAGTATTATCATCCACAGCATTATTTTATTCCACGTTTCAATTGCTACATAAAAATTATGAGTTATCCTTAAAGCAACAGGAAGAAAAAGCACTAAATAACTATCTGGAACGCATGGAAGCTTTCTATGAAGAGATATGCAGCTTTCGCCATGACTATAAAAACATTCTTGCTACTCTCCGCTGTTATATAGATAACATGGAAGATGAGATCTATATTAATAATAATTTTGAAATATTAAAGAATTATTTTATGAAGACGATCAATCCAAGTGCTCTGCAATTATCCAACAATGAAGCACTGCTTTGGCAGCTTCACAACATGAAAATACCAGAGATAAAGAGCATTTTATATACCAAACTTCTTCTCGCTGATAGCCTGAAACTCCACATTACCCTGGAGATTAAAGAGTCCATAGCTTTTATCAATATGGATCTCATAAAGCTTTCACGCGTTGTTGGAATATTGTTGGATAATTCCATTGAAGCCGCTGGAAAAACGAGGACGGCTTTGCTTCACATAGCAGTTATAGACCTCCCCTCTGCTATACTTTTTGTTATTGAAAACAGTACTCTTCCCATCACAGTTCCTCTTACCTTACTAGCCGAAAAAGGGAAAACCACAAAGGAGAATCATAATGGTCTTGGTCTATACAATGTCCGAAAAATAACTGACAACCTATCAAATGTTTTTTTTAATTATACTTATGACAAACACTTCAGCCAAACGCTGGAAATTGGAAAGGAGATTGAATGATATGATACCTATTTACTTATGCGACGATGATCCTGTATGGTTAAACTTGTTAAAAAAATATATAGATGATTTTATTTTTCAAAAAGATATAAATATGGAGATTGTTTGTTCTTCTTCCGATCCGGATAATCTTTTGAAATATAGGACTTCCCATTCGATAAAGCGCTGCGTTTATTTCCTGGATGTGGATTTAAAAGCCAAATTAAATGGCATGGAGCTTGCACTCAAAATCCGTGAAATAGATCCCAGAGGATTTATAATCTTTGTAACAATTCATGAAGATATGGCATTTAAAACTTTTCAATATAAAGTGGAAGCTATGGACTATATTATAAAAGACGGATTTGACATAGATAGCTGTACAAACTTAAAACAGCAGGTTTTTTCCTGTCTGTCCCGCATAGCATATATGTGTAAAAATAAGGAGCAGGCACTTCCTGATACGATAAGCGTCCGCTGCTGTGGTTCTGATTACTTTGTATCAATTGATGATATTATGTTTATCGAAACAATAAAGCGTTCCCATAAGTTAAGGATCCACCTGCAGAGCAATTCTTTAGAAATATCCTCCTCCTTATCAGACATGCAATCCAAACTTGGAGACTGCTTTTTCCTGTGCCACAAAACCAACCTGGTAAATCTCTTACATATAAAGGAAATCTCGTATTCCCAATCGGAAGCGATAATGGAGAATGGGGGACACTGCCCCTGTTCATTACGCAAACTTCCTGAATTGCACCAAATGGTCAAAGCTTTACATAAATTATAGTTTTTCCCTTTAATATATATAATCTTAAGATAAGCTGAAAGTGGAGACCATTATGATATTTGGCGGTCTCCACTTCTTTTCTCCTACAATTGTGTACTTTTATTAGGATAGACTTCAGGATATATACTATCCCGTTTAGCATGTTTGGGATAACGATTGATATAATCAGTTCAAGTTATACAATCCCTTTCCGGCTATTAGAGACAGCTACTATTTCTATGATTGTCTGTATAATTCGGAAGAGATACGCTGCTTCCGCCATGATTATAAAAGAATTCTTGCTACTCTCCGTTGTTATATAGATAACATGGAGGAACATAACACGAAAAGGGAACATTCCAAGGAAGAAGAACTCTCCATTAAGAATAATAGTATGGCAATGATAGGGGGTATTAGAGCTGTTTTTTTCTAAACAACACTATTGCCATTGTCAAAAAAGTTATAGAAAGGGATACTGCAAATATGACAGGTATTATGAAGTCACCCCTTGCAGCTTCACCTGTTAGGAGCTGAATATTCCTTGTTGTAAGCACCATTGGACTATTATTGCCCAAAATTGCAGGAAACGTTGTTAATCCAAGCACTGTAGTTACACCTAAGAAAAAAACAATACTACTGAATGATTGCCTGAACAGTACACAAGCAAGCATTAACAAACTCAAATACATTGTACCTGCGATCCATAAAAGCATTGCAGCAAACAAAGTATTATCAACAAATTCATTGGGCCAAAAGAAGCGTGTATATAAATTAGTAACAATATAGCAAACCCAGAAGCAAATTGACATAGAAAGAAACGCCACTGTAAATTTTGAAAGAATTACTGAAGTGCGTGAAAGACCTTTGGACAAAAGTATTATGAGTGTCCCTCTTGCATACTCACTAGAGAGACTTGTACAAAAAATAATTACTACTGCGCTCATGCCAACTTGTGAAACATTTTTATAAAATTGATTCCATGCATCCAAAGCCACCGGAACATTGGTCATAATATTAAGTTCTGGTGCCAATGCAGAAAGAAGCTGGGGGGTAAAACGCGCGGACATTATACTCAGGATAGCTAGAAATAAAAACAATCCAAAAGTAATGAGGAACTTGTAACTACGAATACACTCTATGATTTCTTTTTTTATAAATGCATGAAATCCACTCATTGGACAGCCTCCATAAATAAATTCTCTAGCGTTGGTTCTAAAACTTCCAGTTTCAATGGATACACTTTCGTCGCTTCCAGTGTTGAAAATATTATTCTCTGTATTTCTTGCAAGTTTTCGCTATGAAAGACAATTTCAGTTTCCTTTTCTTCTGCTCCCGCAATTAACTTAGACACAGATAATCCGGATTTAAACCTTTGAAGTTCCTCTCGGCTTGCAAATTCTAATAAAAGACTGTCTTTCTTATGCAACCTACGTATTTCGGATAGCGTTCCGCTTATAGCAACATTGCCATCATGAAGAACTGCAACATTGTTGCAAATCCTTTCCACATCAGGTAAGATATGAGTAGAAAAGAGCACCGTAGTTGTATCGCTGATTTTTCTAAGAATATCTAAAATTTCTTTTCGCCCTATGGGATCAAGTGCGCTTGTTGGTTCATCGCAAATTAGTAGTCGGGGACGCGAAAGCAGTGCTTGTGCGATTCCTAATCTTTGTTTCATACCTCGTGAAAACCCACCTATCCTCTTGTTCTCTCCAGTAAGACCCACAAGAGCCAATAATTCCTCCGCTTGTTTATTTGATTTTTGCTTATTTGATTTTTGTTTATTTGATTTAGCAATCTCTCCACATAAATTGAGATATTCTTTGGGTTTCATATACGAATAAAATTCAGGTACGTCTGGTAAAAAGCCAATATTGCGATTTGTGCGAGTTCCTCCATATATAACCCTTTCGCCGCAGACAGTAATTACACCGCTGTCTGCTTTCAGAAGGCCTAATATTATTTTCATCGTTGTAGTTTTGCCTGAACCATTTTGTCCTACAAATCCAAATATAGAACCTTCAGGCACATTGAGATTCAGATCTTTGATGACTTTTTGTTTACCAAAGGATTTGTTTAATTTATGTATTTCCAATATGCCCATTATTCGTCCTCTTTTCCAAAAACAAAATATGCCAACGGTCTATCTCATTTAATTATATTATCCGCATTTCTGGTGGAATTTCAAGAGGTTTGTTGTGAATAGCAGGCTGGTGTCGTGAATAGCATGGCAGGTAACGTATCATTTATATAGATCGAATTCCATAATTGATTTTTGGTGAAAAATAGTATATTATATAGTTATATTAAAAACCTGATAAAATTAGTTTTGAACAGTCTCAGGGGGATGTAACTATATGAATGTTGTTATTTGTGAGGATGAAAAATACTGGAGTGAAACATTAAAAGCGGCTGTGTCAAAATGGGCTGTTATAAAAAAAATTGACATTAATTTTAGTAGCTTTACAGCACCCCAGGAATTGATAGAATATCTGAAAGACAATAATGATGTAGATGTTTTATTTCTAGATATATCGCTTGGCAAGAAAGTAATAGATGGAATGGCTCTTGCGAAACACATTCGTAAAACAGGCGGCATAATGCCCATAATATTTGTGACTGGCGATTCACTTCGAGCAGCTGACGGATACATAGTAGAGGCGATGGGATACCTCACAAAGCCGATTGAAGAAAAGAAGCTCGCTTTGTTTTTAGATAGGATTGTCAAACACCAAAGAGGCTTTAAGTCTGTCAATATAATTTCCGGTGGTCGAATATCAAAAATATATCAAAGAGATATCGTGTATGTGGAAATAGCAGACCATACTATTGTATATCACACAATGCAAAGCAGCCTAACCCAAAGAGGGAAACTACGTGAGGTATTATCAACACTAGATGAAAATTGCTTTGTTCAAATACATAGGTCTTATGTGATCGCGTTGGAAAGGGTCGATTCGATAAAATCAATTTACCCTTATTCTGTTATCGTAATGTCAAAAAATAAATTAATCGACTTACCGGTTAGCCGCAAATACATAGATAATCTTTTGGAGATGTATACCAATGATTTACTGGAGAAGATGATATGATTATTGGGGAGATTATTACATCGCGTTTTTCTGAAATTTCAACAATTGCTCTACATATTTATTTTTTGTATCGCACATTAGATACAAAAGTAGGTGTAAAAAAGCAGGTGCTGGCTGGTACTATATTTATTTGTGTGAGAATAGTCTATTATATCTTAGCGTTTGACAATCGTTCTTACTTTTCAGTATTAGCCGGAATTATTTATGCCTATTTTGTGTTTGCAGGAAACTTCCAAACATATATAGTCTGGATGCTTATTCCTGTTGTTTTAGATGGAATCGTTGAAACAGCAATTATTAATTTCTATCTTTTTACTCCTAATGCAATTGCTGAACAAATTGATTCATTCGGCATCGTTCGTATATTGCTTATAGTTTTTGCCAGAATTACTTTATTTTTAGTTTATTATATTGTTACGAAAAAGATTGATAAAAGTCATCCTATTAGTTGGCAAGACTTTTTTCCTTTATCTACTGTTCCCATTGGATGCTGGGTTTTGCTTGAAGTTGTTTTTCGGCTTGGAGATACGTTGGTGGATCGAATGTCAACACTGCTTTTGGCAACAGGAAGTCTCTTCCTGTTATTAATTATGGCAAGCATTATTGCCCTCTATAATCGTCTTGCAGCAAGCGGGAGAGAACTGACTCAATCAAAACTACAACTTCGCACGGTTGAAATGACACAAGATCATATTAGTCAAATCAATGATATGTACGGAAAATTGTCAGGTATTCGGCATGATCTGCACAACCATTTCACTGCAATGTCAGGTTACCTTTATACGAAAGACTATCCCGCTCTGGAAAAGTATATAGTAAATTTATCAGACTTTGATATGAACATGCAAGTATATGTGAAACATCCTGTACTTAATGCACTTATCAGCTCACGGGTAAAGGCAGCCCAAAATACTAACATAGATTTTTTTGCCAATATCGTGTTACCCGAAGATATACAAATACCAGATGTGGATTTATGTATTTTAGTAAGCAATATCTTAGATAATGCTTTTGAAGCCAACGAAAAAGCTGTTGAACCACGTTACATCAATTTGTGTACCAGCGTAGTAAACTCGTATTGGATAGTCGTATGCCGCAACACCACTCATGAAAAGGGTCATCTCAGAACTACCGGATCTATGAAATCCACGAAAGATGATAAGGGAGTTCATGGAATAGGTACAAAACAAATTCAAAAGATAGCCGAAAAATACGGAGGATTCGTGACATATCGGCATGATAATTTTGAATTTACAACTCTTGTGACGATGAAACTAACAGACTGATGTACAGAGACTTATTGTGGAAGAAATATCTACTGCTTAATAAAGCAGGGAAGACCGTCATGATGTTTGGCGGTCTCCACTTTTTTTTCTACAATTGTATACTTTTATTAGAATAGACTTCAGGAAGATCATCATGAGAAATGATAAAAATTATATGCCGGTCTTTTTCCTTCATAAGCCGGTCCAATATATCTACAGCACTTTGCTTATCAATATTACTGGTAATTTCATCAAGGATCATGACATCCACATCATCATAAAGAGTACGAACA
>Ga0153940_1000643_pt1 | contig 17340 bp, 10 predicted proteins | sample TSNJ024MetaG_FD_104736 | JGI IMG/M metagenome (GOLD analysis project Ga0153940, IMG submission 104736) | Attine ant fungus gardens microbial communities from New Jersey, USA - TSNJ024 MetaG | ecosystem: Host-associated > Fungi > Mycelium > Unclassified | place: USA: New Jersey, Brendan T. Byrne...
AACTGCTATAATGGTAGTCGCTATTTTCATATACTTTGATGCAATAGGTGTTTTTTTCATACATTTAATTCTTCCTTTCATTGTAGTTGTGCTCCTGCTGAATGAATCAGCAAATAATATGCTAACATTGGATGACTTCTGTGCAAATTCAATTACCATAATTCCATAATCCGCCTTTTCCCTTTCTTTCATCCTGATAGTTACATTCTCATCACAAACCATTTCACTGACATTGCATAATTCAAAGAAGAGCAAGTAAACCAGAGGGTTAAACCAGTGAAGCAGGATGACGAAAAATGATAGGAACTTGAAAAGAATATCATGGTTTTTGATATGTATCAGTTCATGAGTTAACAGCATCTTTTGTCTTTTGTTGTCAAGTGCAATGTCAGGTATGATAATACAAGGCGAGAAGACACCGATTGTGAAGGGTGAGGATATATTCTTGTTCTGAAGCAATCTTATCTGTCTCCTATCGCTTATGGAGATATCCTGTCTGCACTTTTCCAAAATATCCTTTGGCTGTTCGGCAGCATTTTCGGAAATCATTAATAATTTCTTCTTACATCTAAAATATCGAATTACTTGTTTTATGACAATAAAACAAACCAGAAACAGCCATGTAAAAACCACCAAAAGATAAAGGGTTCTGTTACTGTAATATGGTACTCCATCTTCTCCAATGAGAACCATCTTCTTCAATTCAACCGGTATATATCCGGTTAATGTAAGATTTGAGTATTCGCTCCTGTGTAAAAACGAATTTATAAAATCAAGATATTGCAGCTTAAAGTACTGGTACGGCAATATATAGAACAATATCACCATTTTTAGAAAGGTATATTGCCATCCGGCGCTGAAATGACGGATTGCAATGGGTTTCATAAGCAGGTAAATAAAAAATACTAGGCTGCCTCCCAGTGACATGGATAATAAAATATTCAACCACTTACCCCCTTTTCTTTAGGATTGCCTTTAACTCCCGGGCTGTTTTATCAGGTAAAGATTGTCCCCCTGTCAGGGCTGTTACAAACTTTTTTAGAGAACCCTCAAATAATTGCTCCAGAACATCATTGGCAACCAGGCTGTCATATTCAAGTTTGGGTATCAATGGGTAATATATTTTACGTCTTTCTTCCCCTTCTGCCTTTACAAACCCTTTCTCCATTAAAATTTGAATATAAGAATTGATCCTTTGGCGGGATAATTCTTTACCAAGATTATTTGCATGATTATGAATTTCACCAAATGTTACCCCGTCAACCTCATTTTCCCATATGAACTTCATGATTTCATATTCATTTGGTTTTAAGTCGGCAATCATGACACACCTCCTTTCATTCTATTATAAGATTATAGTAAAATATTTTGCTTATAAAGTCAAGATGTATATTAATAAATATATTTAGATAGGTTACTATTCGCAGCCAGTTTCACGATTTACAGAATAGAATTAGTAATATATAATTTTTATCAATTACAAATAATATCTTTGCATCAGCTGCTAACATTAAAGCCAAGTCTTTTTCCTCTGGTATTACACATAATGAGAGTTTTCTAAATATATTCCATTAGCAACTTGGTAAGTAAGTATATTCTTAATAAAAAGCACATAGACTGCATGCAGTTTATTTTGATGCGGATAAAATAAACAGTTTTGAGAGGAGAGTCAGATAAAAATTGATCTGTGGCTTTTCGCGACTCGCAAACTTATGAGCCAATTACATAAACATTCACTTCCTCTGTTCGAATGACGAATAGTAAAATATAAATAATACAAAACCTATCTGGCTATTGACAAATTAATATTTATATAATATCATTAAGACATAAAGAATCTGAATATATGACAAGATGATTTGAATATAACGGGAGATGCAGTAAATTAATAATATTACTATAAGGGATTTAAACAAAGATGGGATTGCCTTGCAAGCTTTTAAGTGTAAGCTATTATGTGTATTGGCTTATTAAATATTTGTGTTTTACCAGAGGGCGGTGACTGTTCCCAAGTCGGTTCATGAAGTCAAGGTTATAATAGCCCAACAGATGGATTAAAAGACAAAATATAAGTGAGTTTGTTCTGATATATGAATCCGAAGATAAAATACCGTGGTTTTGGAACTTTAAGATCAATGATCACGAGTTTTAGAGGGGAGGATTGTAGTATGAGGGATAACATCCTGAAGATATTTACGGCATTATCTATGATTCTGTTTTTAGCAACCGGCTGTGCGGGACAAGAGAGCGGGGGTGAATCTAAAAACTCTGTTTCTGCTTTCGATGACAGGACAGCAGTGGCATTCTGGGATAATGAAAATATTGATTTACGGGGTATGCTTGGGATAAGGATGCTCGGAGATGTTATATATTTTTGTAAAGCTGAATGGGACGATGATTATGTGAAGCAGACTGGATTTATTATCTGCAGGATAAATATTAATGTGGGGGAAGTGGAAGAAATTGTCGCATTGGGTGAAGATGAGCTGATTACTTTCTTTGTTGATGAGGCAGAAAATCTATACTATCTCTATGCAACAGATAATCAGGGGAGCAAGGATTATTATTACAGGAAAATGGCCAGGGACGGCAGCATCCCATATGACGGTCCCGCTTCATACCAGGGAAGGTTAGGCGGGCAGGAAGCAATTGACAGGCTTGGAACGGTTATCATGGGGGAGGCTAACAGGGAAGGGGAGAGCTGTCTGGCAAACACCCATGGTGATGTGTATCTGTTTGATGCAGGCGGGCAGCTTGTGAGCATAGGCAACGTTGACTGGAATGGTGATACCTTTCGGAGTGATAAATGTGGGCTGGTAAATGCCGGGAATGAAGGTGTCTTTGCTTATGTCATAGATAATAGACAGGTATCGCTGCAAAACATAAATATGTCAGACGGGGAGTTGGGAATGACTGCCACGGTAAAGGTGGCTGACCAGGGAGGCAGTCTCTTGAATACAGGTAATTTCCTGGAAATATACAGTGGATATGATATTGGTGTGCTTATTTCAGACGGCGACATATTATGGAAATACAATGCTTCCGATAAGGAAACGGCAAAAGTACTATACTGGGGAGAAGCCGCCGTAAACCTTAAAGGGTATATGATTGCTGCGATTGGGATACTGCAGGATGAAAGCCTTTACGTATGTGCTTACCAGACATATGAGAATGCAGCCATCGTACACATAGATTTCCGTGAAGAATTTGAGATTCAGGAAAAGCAAGTGCTTACCATGCTTGCTACCTTTAAAAATGAAGAGTTGGAATCAATGGTAAGTGCATTTAACCGAATGAGCGAAGAATTTCAAGTGGAACTTAGTTTCCTTGATCTGTCAGCATCATTTGAACCAATTTTTGAGCTTCAGGCGGACTTAATAAGGGGAAGAGGACCGGATATTTTAAGCTTGAGTGGCATGGATATCAGTATCCTGGTATCAAAGGGTGTTTTGGAAAACCTCAGCCCTTATTTTGCAGAAAGTGACGTGGTACAGGAGTCTGATTTATTGCCTTCCATACGGGATGAATGGGCTTTTAATGGGAAAATATTATGTATATTTCCGACTTTTCAAATAAATGGCATGTGGGTGGAAAAGGGCATGACGAAAGAGGGTGGATGGACAGTGGAAGAGTTTATTATGCTTGGTGAAAATTACCCGAAGGCCCGGCTGGCAGACTATAATCCTAAATATTACCATAATGACATTTTAAGGCTGGCTATTAAAGCAGATATGGAAAGCTATATCAATTTTGAGGGAAAAGAATGCAGTTTTGATAGTGACAAATTTGTTGCCTTAATGGAAAGGATAAAGAATTTAGAGATACCAATAAGCAAAACAGATATAGCTGACTTTTCTGATTTGGGTTCGTATTATGCTGCTCGGATAGAAAGCTTATACCAGAAGGAAATGTTAACGCATAGTTTTTACATCAATACTCTTTATGGTTTCCAGGAGGAAGTGGGTAGATTTGGGGATTTTGCAGAAATGGCAGGATATCCCAATCAGGGAGGAAAACCATATTATGAATTGTCTTCTGATTATACCTTGGGAATAAATAGTGCTTCAGATAACAAAGAGGGAGCTTGGACTTTCCTTGAGTTTCTGCTTTCAGAGAGGTATCAAGGTACACAGCAGTGTTTTCCTGTTCGCCAGGAGACTTTTGATAGCTATATTGCCAAAAAAAGATTTGGGACATTTGATTTAAAGCTATCTGATGAAGAAAGGGAATTAGTCAAGTATATAGTGAGGAATTCCTATTGGGCTGAATCCTTAAATGTAAATGATATTTCAGTTATAATATCTGAAGAAACAGAACCCTTTTGGGCTGGTGATAAGAGTGCTATAGAAGCCGCGAAAATCATACAGAGTCGGATTGCGTTATTTTTAAGTGAATAGGTATAGTGATTTTTCACATAATAAGTCTTTACCTTAATTGAGGTATTGCAAAATATGTGAACATGCGATTTTGTTAGATTTATAATTTCTTACAATCCAATTACATAAAAAGGCGGAATCTGTTCATTTCAAACCTGAAACGGTTTAAGACGGAGTATTATAATGGAGTTGTAATTTAAGCAATTCTATTATGTTCATGTTGATTGCTGTACTGGATTTATGGAGGGTGGGCCAATGGATAATTTATGAAACCTGTATTAAAACAGATAATTACAAGTATTGCAGAGAAACAGCTAATGCGTAATGGATGTGGGTAGAAATACCAGAGTAATTTATACAAAGGCTAGCCTTTGTATAAAGACAATAAAATGAAAAGGAGAATAAAAGGATGAAAAAAAGAAAAATTATGTCTCTTGTGCTAACTTGCATGTTAATGATTGCATCTATGTCGATGGTTGCAAGTGCGGAAGAGTACAACACGAAATTATATGATTTTGGGATTTTTGAAGGAGATGCTGCTATAGTTGAAGCGACAAGTGAAATGGCAGGATATTGTCATTGTGGTTTCATCCGGATTCAAACTACGTACCTTAGGGTGGAGAATGGTCTTTGCCCAACTGATGGTTCGAGCTGTAATAAATATTTTATTTTTTCCAGTCGAACTTATGATGAATGTCCTAATACTTGGTGTAATGACAGTTGGTATACCCCATGGGTAGTTTATAAGACGGAACATGATTAAGAGATTCTATATGTTATGGGATTGTAAAAATGTTTTAAGACTAAGAATTAGGCTGATATTATAATGGAGTTGTAATATAAGCAGTTTTTATTGTGTGCATGATGATTGCTGTAATGGATTTATGGAGGGTAGACCAATGGACAATTTGTAAAACCTATATTTAGCAGATAATTGTAGGTGCAGGGAACAGCTAATGAATATTGGAGGTGGTTAGAAATGTCAGTGTATTTAATTCAAAAGCTGCCAATTTGTATAAACCCGATAAAAGGAGGATAAAAATGAAAAGAAGAAAAATTATGTCTCTTTTGCTAACATGCATGTTAATGATTGCATCTATGTCAATGGTTGCAAATGCGGAAGAGTACAACACGAAATTATATGAGTTAGGGATTACAGAAGGAGATATTGTTATTGTTGAGGCGACAAGTGCTATGGCAGGATATTGTCATTGTGGTTTTATCCGGATTCAAACTACATTCTATAGGGTGGAGACGGGTTTTTGTCCAACTGACGGTTCGAGTTGTGATACATATTATATTTATTCTAGTCGCATTTATGATGAATGTCCTAATACTTGGTGTAATGACAGTTGGTTTACTCCGTGGGTAACCTTTTGGTCGGGGCATGAATAAGAGTGTCTATGGATTATGGGATTTATATGTGTAAGCAGAGACCACTTAGCAGGATGCTATTTTGGAAGCTTTTGCATGGTAATTTGCAAAGTTTCAAAAGATGGCATCTAAAGCAATAAAGGATTATGCATGGAATATAACGGCTAGCTTTCCAATAGCCAGAGCGGACAGGTTTCTGGGCATGTTACGGCAGGAATCCGGCTACACAGCACTAAACAGGATTCCTGCCCATTACCTACTCTTAAACCTGACATTTGCAATCCCGTAAAAAATCATTCCTGAATCATCCTGCGCAGCTGAATCTTTATTATTAAAAAAATAGCATATAACCATAAACACAGCGGCTGCCCCATCAAATCCTAACTGCCAATGAAGTCCTACGTCGGAAGCAACTATATTACCAAAAAAGGATTCAGCACATGAGACCTAAATGTCCAATACCTATTCTCACAACATTAACTTTTGATAGACGTATCCATAAATCATTAGAAAATAGTACACCCTACTCCAAGCAATATTATTATATTGAATATTCTCAACCACATCCCAGATTTTTTCTTCCATCATTCCTTTTACACCACAAATATTCAAGAAGGTTTTCATTCTGATGATTGAAGTGTGGAGGAGGGATAAAGATGGAAGAAGAAAACCTGATCTATCAAATGAATTGAGGAAAGTGCAATATCGGCAAAATCTTAGCAATATCGTTCCATTTAAGAACCAGTAACTGATGAAGGTATTTATCAATGAATTACATTTGAAATATAAATTGAGGCTTCCCTTTTTTAAACAGTTATATTATAATCTAATGTAGCATGAAGTGTCATGTCTTGAATTCATGTTCACACATCAAAGCATTTCTGGATAGCCCCCCCCCTTAAATCATTATTTATGAATTTTGATATGTGTTCTGATATGTATATGTGAATGAGGTAAAAGACTGAGCAAATATAATTCTTAGGAGGATATATGAGAGAAAAATATGAATCTTTAGCGTTGAAAGAACGTAAAGGGCTTATAAAAGTCCACGACATTAGGGATACATCTGCCATTAGTAAAGCAGAGGTGATAGAAGTCATGCTTGCCGCGGATGAGAATGAACTCATGGAGAGAACCGGTGAAGTAAAAGAACTAAAAAGTCAAGAAAGAAAGTATGCCAGTGTAGATACAACGATGGATACGTGTTGCCATGAGTATAGCGAGGTGGGAAGGCGGCATACGGAGAGCACCAGAAAAGATATGAATGATAACAGGAAACGGCGTTTCAGCAGAACTGACGCTTGTGACGATAATCAGGATCCTAAAGAACTGAACAGTGGGGAAGATGCTTCGGGAATATTGGAAGTTATGTCTGACGGTTATGGATTTATCCGCAGTGAGAATTACCTTCCTGGTGATAATGATGTATATGTTTCATCCTATCATATTCGGCGTTTTGGTCTCAAGACAGGAGATTTCTTAAGAGGAAAAAAGAAAGTGAAGACCCAGCAGGAGAAGTTCAGTCCGCTGCTGAATATCCGCTCTATAAATGAATATACCGTGGAAGAAGCTTCAAAACGTAGTGCTTTTGAAGTCATGACACCTATTTTTCCCAATGAGCGCATTCGTCTGGAAACGCCGGGGTGCAGTGCAGCCATGCGGGTTATGGACCTTGTAAGCCCTGTAGGTAAGGGACAGCGCGGTATGATCGTATCACCACCCAAAGCAGGTAAGACCACATTGCTGAAGGAAGTTGCCAGGTCAATCCTCCGTACCAGCCCCCATATACATATACTGATCATTCTGATCGACGAACGTCCTGAAGAGGTAACAGATATCAGGGAGGCCATTATCGGTAATAATGTGGAAGTGATTCATTCCACCTTTGACGAATTGCCTGAGCATCACAAGAGAGTTTCTGAGATGGCAATTGAACGCGCCAAGCGTCTGGTTGAACATAAAAAGGATGTAGTTATACTATTAGACAGCATCACCCGTCTAACAAGAGCCTATAACCAGGTAGTGCCCTCCAGCGGACGTACGCTTTCCGGCGGTCTTGACCCTTCTGCTATGCATATGCCCAAGAGATTTTTTGGTGCAGCACGTAATATGAGAGAAGGCGGCAGCCTGACAATCCTTGCAACAGCCCTTGTTGAAACCGGAAGTAAGATGGACGATGTGATTTATGAGGAATTCAAGGGTACTGGCAATATGGAAATGGTTCTGGATAGGAAATTATCCGAGAAACGTATATTTCCGGCAATCGATCTGCGAAAGTCAGGTACCAGAAGAGAGGATCTGCTGCTTACCGCGAATGAACTGGAAGCAATTAATGTAATGCGCAAGGCGTTGAACGGTATGAAAGCAGATGAAGCAGCGGACCGAATTCTGCAAATGTTTTCACGGACCAGAAATAACAGTGAGTTCGTATCATTGGTCAAGAAAAACAAATCTATTTAATATTTTGATAATCATTTATTTTTCTATACGTAAAGCTTTTCTGAAATGAGTTCCTTACATGTATTCATAAAGTGAGTTTAAATAGCATCCATTTACGAAAAACCTTGGTCAACATATTGCTATCATAGGCGACGTACGGCGATTTTTATTGGAAGATAGAGATTGTAAAATATAGTACGGTTATAAGCTTTAGGCAGCCAGATTCTATTAATAATGAACAATATTTGCTGCGCTCCTTTTATCTGAGTGTGTTTTATCTGAACGCCTTTATGTAAATATGATTTATCTTATTAATGGAGAAATAAGGTTATATGCCTTAAATGAGCGTTCCATGAACATAAGCACTGTAAAATGTTGTGCAGTTATTTCTTTATTTTTCGACCAAAAAGTAAATCTACACTCTATGTAATATAACATTGCATTTCATTTCATAAGTCTGTATACTTAAGGTATCTATTTAATATTTATACGCAATTTATTGGATAAACAGGCTTGATGAAGGCGCGTAGCTATTAAGGAGTTAAAACAGTATAAAGAACCGGCACATGCATTATGTATGTGCTTTTTTTATGCTCATAATGTAAAAGAAAAGGAGGAAATGTTGTGGCAATTAAGCAACAGGCTTCATTCAGTCGGACAAGGGACAATGAAGCAAAAATGGGAGCATACTATACAGATTTGGATCACTGCCGGGATATACACAGTTTATTGCTGTTTCCGGAAGATCAACCGGTCTGTGTTTTAGAGCCGTCTATAGGGGATGGCAGCGCGGTGATTACTGCTACCGGCGCACAATCCAACCCCAATATCCAAATCTTTGGGGTGGAACTAAATGATACGGTTGCAAGACGGACAGGGGAAAATGAGTATATCAGGGAAGTTTTAAGGGCAGATTTTACGGATGGAGTAAGCATCAGTAAGAACTGCTTTTCCTTTTGCTTTGGCAATCCGCCATATATAAGAGAGGATATGGAAGAAATGCCCGTGCGAATGGAAAAACTGTTTCTGGAAAAGGTCATACCACTTATGAAAAAGGATGGTATTCTGGTCTGGATTGTATCCCATAGCGTATTTCTGGAACATAGTTATTTACGCATCTGGTTACAGAATTTCCATACAGAAGCCATATATAAGTTCAGGCTAAAAGAGTTTGCCAAGTGGCATCAGATTGTTGTCATCGGCAGGAAAAAAGTAAAAGAAGGTATTATCAATGACCAGGTTAAACTGTATCAAAGCAGAATAGAGATCGAGAAAATACAGGAGCTGCCGGCAAACGGTAATGCTTCCATTTCGGTGCCACCTTCTGAGACCTCGGAAATAACGAGGTTCACGTCAAAAATATTCAATTCGAAGAAAGCTTACGAAATATTGGAAGAAAGAGGGTTAGGTCAGGAATTAAAAGGAGCTTTTAACACTGTGGCATCTGCAGTTACGTTTCAAATCGGGGCACTCGGAAGGCCGCCCATACCGCTGAAAACAGATTCTTTATATTTACTTGCGACAAGCGGAGGCGGTCAGGGACTTACAGGGTCAGAGGAAAAAGGAGATCTTCATCTGCAGAGAGGAACGGCAGAAATAACAGAGGAGGAATATTTTCTGGAAGATGGTACGGTAAGGGTAACATCAAGTACACAAATTCGGATGACAACCATTGAAAATAATGGAAAAATCAGCAAAATGAGTTAAAAGGAGTTTGTATGAGCATAAATGTATTTATGAATGGAAATGAGGCATATGGTCATTTTATGATATCTGCTGACTATGTAGTCCTCGCCTGTGGGTTGTTTACAAGATCAAAGACTAAAGCAAGGGCTTTTGCCGGCAGCATCGGTAGGAATAAACTGAAATGGGGTTTTAAGAATTACCACACGGAAAGCAAAAGTAAATGGACCGGTCTGTTTTCACCAGTAAAAATGGGGTATGACCAGTTCATATATACCCTCATGATCAATAATGACCTGAACAAGCGGTATCTCATGACGACTGCGGAGGAATTGGAAACAGATATCTACAACTATTTCATGGCGAATTTTAAGCTACCCCTTAAAAGAGAGTGGACGGCATACCTGTATGAGCAGACCATCGGGCAGGGTTATCTGAAAGAGCCAAGGGTACAGAGGATGACTGCCAATCGACAGGAAAATATTATCCTTATGCTAAAGGGGAAGGAAGTCCCTTTAGCGGAAATTCAGGTGTATAAATTTTCAGATCTGACTGAAACAGCCTTTAATGAAATTGTATCCAAAGGCCTTAGAGAAAAGAAGATATGTATTACCGAAAAAACCATGAAGCCGCTGGAATTTCAGAGTTTTAGTGATTATATATCAAACTATGGCACATCCTTGGTTGCCAATCTGGAAAAAGGAATAGAACCATTAATGCCGCTAAAAGGCACGGTAGACGCATTGGCATTAAAACATAAGCGGCTTTACCCACAGCAAGGTGCATGTGTAAACGGTATAGTAGCATTACAGAAACAAGGTGTGAAATATGGAATCCTCAACGAGTGCATGGGCGTTGGGAAGTCCATCCAGGCTGCTTCGGTGATTGAAGCATACTTTGTAGAGAAGTATTTAAGGGAAAATCCCAAGAAGCAGCTTACGGATGCCTATAGGGAAGGAATCATTAACTATAGGGCGATAATTATATGCCCCGGACATATTTGTGAGAAATGGGTGAAGGAAATAGGGGAGGAAATACCGTTTGCCAAAGTAACCATGATTACTGATTTTACGCAGTTGGTATCCCTTCGGCAGAAAGGAAGGAAAGCAGAGGGAAAGGAGTTTTATATCATAAGTAAGGATTTCTGTAAATTAGGAACCCAGATATCCCCAATCCCGACAAATGTGCGGCGAAGGTTTCCCTCACTGCCCGTCTGCCAGGATTGCCTGGAAGAGTACAACAAAACATATTATAGGCAGGGATACGGTAAGGACGGGGAATGCCCTAACTGCCATGGCCGGAACTTCAAAAATATGAAAATAACGGAATTCGGGAGAGTGCAGGGACTCACCTGTCCATGCTGTGATGAAATACTTCTTAAGTCCAGGAATTATTCATCAGGTTTGCCAATGGAGAATGACGATGCCGGCCGGATAACATTAATGCCCTCAGATTTTGCATCTCATAAAAGCACAAATTCTACCTGTTATCATTGCAATGCTCCATTGTGGGGAGCGAATTCAAAGCCCTTGGTTATGTGCGGCAAAGCACCAAAACCATCCAGATGGTATAAAGTGACGCATGATAAGAATCACAGCAGGAAAAGCAGGGTGTCTTCCTTTGTCTTGAAAGATTATGAAGATTCATACTATGGACAATGTATTACAACATCAGGATTAGAGAAGTGTGCGCAGGAATATGGACCACGAAAAGTAGCTCCCTCACATTACATCAAGAAATACTTAAATGGCTTTTTTGATTTTTGCGTTCTGGATGAAGTACATAAGTACGAAGGGGCCGGCACTGCACAGGCAAATGCCGCGCATGCGCTGATTAAGGCGAGCCGCTTTTCAATCGGGCTAACAGGAACCATCAGCAACGGTTCATCAGCATCGTTCTTTTATTTACTCTTTATGCTGGAGCCGAAAAGGCTGCTTGAAAAAGGCTACACCTGGTCGCCGGAGGGTTATATGAAGTTCTGCCGTGATTACGGGTGTATAGAATCTGTCTTTGAAGCAGCTGGGGGTAATGAAGATGAGTGCTATAACTCAAATTCCAGGGGCAAACAGATACAAGCGCCGAGGGTCAAGCCTGGCATTTCGCCTCTTCTGTTTGTCGATTTCTTGCTGGACAGATGTGTATTTCTTGATATCTCAGATCTGAGCAAGCATCTTCCGCCACTGAATGAGATGGTAGTAACGGTGGGTCTTCCTGATAAGATCCTCAGGGCATACAATAAAACGATGGATGTATTGCGGGAATCCATATTTTCGCCAGAAGGCAAGCGGATGCTGTCAAATATCCTGCAGTTTGGCCTGTCATATCCTGACAAACCATATGGAAGGCTTGATATTAAGTCTTCCATTTTAGAGGACGTCCTGGTAGCGGCTGTGTCAAATTTTGACGAATATGAGAATTTGAGTAATTTGCTACCCAAAGAAGAAAAGCTGGTGGAGATCGTAAATAAGGAGTTAGAGGAAGGAAGAAACTGCTTTGTTTTTGCCAGCTATACCGGCTCAAGTGAAACCAATATCACATACCGGCTGCAGAGGATTATAGAAAAGCATTGTAACCTGAAAGGCCGCGTGGAAATTATCCATCCCAGTTCCCCCAGTGCATCAAAACGAGAACAGTGGATGCATAAGAAAGCAGCGGAAGGCATTAAAGTATTTATAAGCAATCCCAAATGCGTTGAAACGGGACTGGACTTTTGCTTTACCTATAAGGGGAAAAATTATAATTATCCCACACTGATTTTCTACCAGATGTCCTATGAACTTCCCGTCATCTGGCAGGCAAGCCGCCGGGCGTACCGGCTGATCCAGACTGTGGAGTGCAGAAATTATTATCTGGCCTATGAAGGCACGCTGCAAACTGCCGCGCTTGAAATAATGGCGGCAAAGCAGGTGGCAACCGCAGCAATTCAAGGCAAGTTCAGTACGGAGGGATTGTCTGCGATGGCCAAGGGGGTAGATACCCGGACACAGTTGGCGGCATCACTGGCCAGGAATGATATGTCTGACAGGAAGTCCCTGGAAAATATGTTTGATGTCATTAATTATCATAACAATAAGGAAGGAGAGGATTTATACGGCGGATACATACCGCCAAAGACATACTATGAACTTATGGGCACACCTAAAGAGGCTGCCGGTTATAATCCATTTGACAGCTCGATTTTCACATTTGATGAAAATCCGACACAGAACTGGCTCCAGAATTTTAATTTACAGCCAGAAAATATAGCTTATACGAACGCCGGTGAGAGCCGGATGGAAGAGGAAAAAGTGTCACAGATTATAGCCGCTCCTACAGAGACATTCTTTGACTTTGGTGAATCCTTTTTCCAAAGCTTCCTGCAGACTGATGCAGATACAGGTTTCAATAACGAAAAAGCGGCAGAAGAGGAAAGAAATAAAAAAACAAAAAATAAAGATGATAGTAAGACGGCTGGATATATGTCGGAGCAGGTAACCTTATTTGACTATTTATTCAAAGCCATATGACAAACGAAGGAGGTTAGTAGCACAGTAGCACTGTGCGAATATGATATGAAAACATTGAAAATATCGAATGAAGTCTGTAAAAACTTAAGCAACAACTTAAACGGATTCTGCACAAACCGGAACAAGGTAAGATTTGCGCTTGGAGTAAGAACCGATGAAGTCTATATGGATTGCGTGGCAACAATCGTCAACGGGAACAGTATGGTAAAAATAGGCTTTAAAGTAGATAAGCCAAGAGATTATGATACGGTTGTAAAAGAGGCAGGAGCATTATATGCCACGTTTAATGTGAGCGCGGATCAATTCTGCACCTATATGTCAAGTCTTATAAACTATGAGCGGGATATCAGTCTGGAGATAGCGGAGAAAAAACCTGCTATCATATTATCTGCCGGGTCTGATGCAAAAGTTCCTTTGCCGACAGTACAGGATTCAGAGGTAGAGCCGGAATTACCGGATGATAAATCTGAGAGCCTTGTAAACATCATGATAGATGGAAATAAGTTTTTCAAGTTTCTAAAACGCGGCGGCTTCCTGGCTTCTAGTAAAGAAGATAACAGGTTTATTACAGACAGGGTTGCGTTCTGCATGAGCAGGGAGTCACAGGATCTGCTGTATGCATATTCAGCCAACATTAAAGCGATATCGCAGACATGGCTGCCGGTGGAATGCAGGTTCATGACAAACAACCTAGCAAGCCTGTTCCTGAAACTGAAGATGAATACTCTTTCCATAGAATCTAAAAAATTACTGGAGAATAAAATCAAAGAAATCAGGAATCCTAAAGATCCGTCTGAATTACTGGCAATTGCAAGAGAAGAAGGATATGATGAAAAGCAATATCTCTTTTCAATCCCATATTCTGCAATGACGGTCATCCGCTCCATAGTGGCAAACGCCGAAAAAGTAGCGATTTGTGTTACAGCGAACAATATACATATTTTGGCCGGAAACGTCCTGGCTACATTTTCTTTGGCCGGTACGGTATCCTCTGTTTATTCCACTGTTGTCGTAGGATGGGGTAATAATAATTGGGATGTTAAAATGCGTGTTGACAGCGAGGCATTTCATAAATCTGTTGCCCTGCTTAATATAAGCAAAGAGCAGGAACCCATTAGAATAGAAGTAAAGGATAAGCTAACCTGCAGTAAAGGCGAGCTGGTCACAAAGACTAATATTGATGAACGTGGAGGAAAAAAGATACCGGTTTCTGTTTCCGTAGCAGGCGATAATCTGCGTAACATTCTGGGAAACATAGATAACGGCAATTTGATTATATGTGCAATGCAGGATATTGCGCACAATCCCATTTGCTTCCGTAACGGAGATCTGGATGGAAATGACATATCTCATCGTGTATATGCGCTTCCCGTCATTGATAAGCAAAAGAATGAAGAGGCCGGGGGTAATGAAACCGAAGAATGAATTTTATGGGGAACGGGTGTATTATCCTGTTCCCCAATTTAATGGTTGAAGAGAATGTTTTCAGATAACAAGGAGGGACTTATGAAGACAAAGTTTGTAAATACCATAGTAATAGGAGAAGAGATTCTGGAACAGGCTTTCTTCACACAGAAAGCCGGGCCGGTAAAGGATGGCCGGGCCGAATTAATCTTATCTGATAAGACCGGTGAGATAAAGGCATCCATTCCGTTTCAGGAGGCAGACAGGCTGTCTGATTACGTGAATAAAATAATAAAGGTAAGCGGGGTTATATTAAATGAAAAGAGAACGCCATACATTAAGGTAAAGTCTGTTGTACTGGCCCAGCCGTGTGATTATCGTTCCATTGATATTTTTAATGGGCTGACACATGAAAAAATGGAATATTACATATCCGACATAATTGAATTGAAAGAACATGTAAATCATGCCGGCTATCGCCGTCTTCTGGATACCGCATTAACAGATGAAGTGCTTAAAAGGCTCGGGGCATCACCTGCTACCCATGACTATTATGGTATCTATGTGGGTGGTGCATTGGCAGCTACTGATGCCGTGACTAGGATGGTTGTCTCAAGCATGGCTTCTTATGTTGGGCGGGGGAATGGAGTAACCACGAAACCGCCGGAATGGGACGTGCTGATTACCGCATCCCTGCTACATACATACGGACTTATTAAGTATTATGATTCGGAAGATGCTTTCAAAAAAAGCCCAATAGGAATTGCAACGGATTATTATTCATCCCTGCAGTCCTCGATTGAGGAAATAATCTGGAAAAACAATATCCGGATAACGGAGCAGGAGATTGCCAACCTTCTGAATATACTCAATGTTGCAGTATCAGGAAAAACCGGTACAAAGGCAGTCAGCAAGAATGGAACAATATTACGCGGCATACTGTCGCTTTATGCGAAATGTGATGCAATAGACTGGGAACTGGCAAACTGTGGCACAGAGGAAAACAAGGTATTTTACTACAGCGCGAAGTTTCGCCAGTACCTGATGTTAGAAGGAGGGGCATAATATGGATTTGACGATGTATGGCACCGGCACTCATATGGGTTTGCTTTTAATGGGTAATCCGGGCATTCCGATGCTTGGGGATGCATTCCGTTTGGCCAGAAAGCTTCTTGCGTGTGAGAATCTGGAATTACATCCGGATTTTATGCTGATATCAAAAAAAGATGGAAAAAAAGCAATGGGTGTGGAAGAAGCAGCGCAGATTATAGCGAAAGCGAATTATAAACCTGCAATAGCAAGCCAAACCATTATTGTCATTGATGGCATAGACTGTATGACAGCTATCGCACAAAATAAGCTGCTTAAGTTACTGGAGGAAAACAATAATGTCCGGGTCATTGCAATATCCTATTCGGAAAACGTCCTGGATACGATTAAATCCAGGATGCAGGTTATCAGATACAAGACGGATGGTATTGATGAATTCCGGAAGCATATGGCAGGAAATACATCCTTTGCCGTCTCCGAGTCGGATATCCTTGTGTTGCATAAAGCCGGCAGGGGAAGTTATGTTATGGCGGAGAAGCTGCTTGAGCACATCCCTCTGCTTCAGGATACGGAAAAAAATTTGAAAGATGGGGATTATGTTGATCTTTTACATATATTTCATCTGAAAAAAGAAAAAGATAAACTGGCAGTTACCACTAATCCTCTTTTGATGAAAGCGATTATTGCCATTTTAGAAGCACACTTTATGAATTTACTACAGACAGGGTGCAAGAGTGAAGATTATGAAAGTGTAAATATGCATAAGATTATCATGGAGAGGATTATACAAGAGGAAAACGAATGTGAAAAAATCACCTATACAAAAGAACATTTTTTTCAGCTTATGGTTTTCTGCATAGAACACGGTAGGAGGATATGCAAATGAGTTTATATAATGAAGTGCGTCCGTTATCATTAAAGGATGTACGCGGACAAGAGGTCATAAAGAAGTTATTGCTGGATTGTTTTTGTACTGGCAGATATCCAAACGGTATGTTATTTATTGGAACGAGGGGAACCGGGAAAACGTCGGTTGCGAGAATATTCTCAAAAACAATAAATTGTGAGAATCCCACGGATGGTGAATGCTGTAACCTGTGTCAGTCATGCAGGGAGATCAACAGCTCATCTTCACTGGATGTTTATGAATTGGACGCTGCCAGTAACAATTCTGTTGATGACATCCGCCATTTATTAGAAAAGGTACAATATAAGGTTGTACATAAATACAGGGTATTCATCGTCGATGAAGTACATATGCTGTCGATTTCTGCATTTAATGCATTATTGAAAGTCCTGGAAGAGCCGCCGGAAAATGTAATATTTATTTTGTGTTCCACTGAGCTGCATAAAATACCGGCCACCATATTAAGCAGGTGCAGGCGGTTCGTATTTAAAAGCATTGAACCGTCAGTTATCGTGGAAAAGCTTAAAGAGATCAATGCACAATATAAGTGTGAAGCGGAAGAAGATGCCCTGCAGATTGTGGCCAAAGCAGCCAATGGCAG
>Ga0153940_1000645_pt1 | contig 17318 bp, 18 predicted proteins | sample TSNJ024MetaG_FD_104736 | JGI IMG/M metagenome (GOLD analysis project Ga0153940, IMG submission 104736) | Attine ant fungus gardens microbial communities from New Jersey, USA - TSNJ024 MetaG | ecosystem: Host-associated > Fungi > Mycelium > Unclassified | place: USA: New Jersey, Brendan T. Byrne...
CACCACTATTGTGGATCATGGCGGTGAGGTATTGACCCAGGCGGAGGTATTGGTGGAAATGGGCATGCGCGGGGCTGTTGGAGTCCATTACATCGGATGAAAGGGAGGAGTGGCTGCAAATTATCCGTACCTTCTTGGAGCAATGGAAAGGGCACTCGCTGGTGAATCCATGGCATGCTGCCATGCCCCATATACGGTCACGGGTGAAGATATGAAGGCTTGCCACCGGCTGGCCATATGATGTGCTGATGCAGATGCACTTGTCAGAGATGGTTTATGAGGTACGGGAGAGTTATGAAAAGTATGGTATGAGTCCGGTTGCTCATTTGGATCAGCTGGGGTTTCTGAGGGTATTGTGAAAGCGATTGCGGTGAAGTATGATTTGAGTGAGAAATTGAATTATTAGTAACTTTCACTAACTTTCATTTTTAAGATAATAAGGCAATGAAGGATTGGTGAAAAGATAATCGGTGCCATATCTTTGTAATATATACACAAAGGTAGATACTACAAAAGCCTTGATTTTAAAGACTTTTGGACATTAAAAAGTATAGAAATGGCCATAGGGGTATTAGAATTTTCTTGATAGCATTGAGTTTGGCAATATTATTTAACTTTCAGTAACTTTCAGCTTTGAAATGTTATCATCGGATCGAGCCGATGGAACAACTGAAGTCCCTGGAGGAAGTTGCCGATAGTGGTGGTGAGAATCCAGTCATGGGTGGGGCGGAAGTGCTCTTGTGGCTGGATTTTTAGTTTTCCAATAAGATGCTAACAATTTGAATTATTGGGTAAGAATATATTTAAGAGGTTTTTTACCAGGTTTCATGGAGTGACTGCTTATCCACCAACAATAAGGCGAGGATTCAGAAATGATAATTAATGAACAGAAGAAAATCGAATATCAAGGCACGACCGTGTGGCGTTATCGGCTTGATAACTGTATCCCTATCATTGCGGATATAATCTATTCTTCGATGGCGAAGCAAATGGATAAAATGGCGGAGAAGCAGCAGCGAAAGTTTGTATTCTGCATTGGCGGCGAGGTAAGAGGTATGGCTTGGATCAAAATGTATGATGTCAGCGATTATGCTGACTACTATCGTGCTGGCGGACTAAAGGTTGTAAAACGTGCCGGGCAGTGTAAGAATGCTCCACCGCCTTATCTGATAGAACCGCCCGATATGGCAATCATACCCGAGGACTCTTTTTTCTTTTATTATTCCATTGATGTATGGCGCAAGGACACTGGAAAAGGTATTACCTTTACTCATTGTTATTCACCCTGTCTTTTACATTTACTAATTAAAAAACCTTGCTTAATCCCCATCTCAAAGGAATTGCAAGGTTTTTTCTGTGTTATGCTTTTTTCGTCAATCCCATATCATTGAAATACCGTTTAAAATCTTCCTGCTTCGAATATGCGTAATAAAATACGGTTCCAAGAAATGCTGTTGTTGTATCACACGTATAATGACCAGTGCGGTGAAACAAATTAAAAAGTGTGCCCTGATATATTTTTTTGTATTTACAAAAAACGGTCTGGCATCAAAATCGGATATATCTCGCCTGTTTCCTTCATGACCGTTTCTTCCTTGATATACCGGTCTTTGCCATGTTGGATGACATAGGCATTGTTCTTTGTGGATCTTTGGGTGCGGGCAAGTTTCTCTTCCCATTTCCTGACAGCCATTTCTGCATCAGCCCTTGACCAATATAGCAGAACCATCCTTCTCCTAGCCTGCTTCGTTTCGATAACTATTGTCTTAAGCATAGTCTCAATATAATCAATGTCTCCAAAACATTTCTCGGTAAATGGTGCGAACAGATGGTGTTTCCAATCATAACAAGCGAGTCACTGTTGTGCGTCAGCTTATGCTGTTTATGGCATCAGTGGGTGTAACTGTTTATCTCCCAAGATGTATCTCCTGCAAGGCTTTAATCGGAATATCTAATGCATCTACGAGGGCATCTGACGCAACGAACTCAACGATTTTTCCTAAAATGCTCATACTCTCACCTGTTTTTCATAAAAGGTTTTCTTTAATTATAAAATGATTTTATCCCAACTTCGTCCGCAAGCAGCTTCGCAAGCTCTGCCATTTCCTCTTTAGACAGAGTAACGCCTTTGCCCATTTTTTCATGTTCCGGCGACCATTCACGAATATCATACTTCAGCTCTCTGTCGTTCCAACTGATGAGGTTGAGTTCTTTCGTCCAACCTTTTGCTCCCTCTGATAAAACGCCTAGATGCTTCACGATCTCATATTTTATATCAGCCATTTTATTCACTCGCTTTCTTTATAAATTCCTACCTAATCCCTGCCATCACGCTCAATAGCGTCTGGTAACTATCTACATCGTGATACCTGACCTTGCTCGTGGAAAGTTCGTTAAACAAACGCTTGACGCAGGCTATTTTAGCATCTTCAATTCTTCGTAGGTGCATACTGTCTATACTGCCTTTTGTTTCGGCAATAAAATATATGTGCTTAACCGTACCCTCATAAAACGCAATCGCCCAGTCGGGGGAGTAGTCGCCAACCGGCGTCGGAATGGAAAAGCCTTTCGGGCCTTGCGGAAGTTTTGCGTATACGCAGACTTCTTTTTCGGCGGCTTCAAGGTCTTTAGCGAAAACAGTTTCGTTTGCCGAATCCGTCACGACATAATCTTGAATGTGCCTTCCTGTGCGCAATACCTTGGTGTAGTCGGCATTTTTGTTCGCAAGCGTAAAAATATCAGCGTCATAGCTGCCGTCTATCTGATTGTAGATGATATGCTTGGCGACCACTGCGCCTTTTTCTTCCTCAATGAGCTTTATAACCTTGTCGATAAATTCTTCGGGATTTAGCGTAAACATCATAAACTTGTCCGGGCGTATCTTTGATAAAATCGCCGATACGGTACGCCTTGTGAGCTTTGTGTTAAATGCAATTTTGCCGATAAGGTCATAGGTTACGCCGCTTGTTTTTCCGCGTCTTAGCGTTTTGGTTTCGGTCTTAACCGCCCCGAAACTGTCACCACGCTCAAGCATATGCTCGTCTAAATCCGCCTTTTGCTCGGACACCGTTTTCGTATATGTCAGTTCCGACACAAACAGCCTCTCATCAATGTGCGATATCGCTTTTTCTATCAGCTCGTTTGTTTCAAAATCCACCATATACGCATATTTGTGGTTAATTTGGTTCCATAATGCCTGAAATTCTTTCTTGTAGAAATTGTCGTTGAGCGGATTGTCGGTAATCTTTGTAGCGTTTGCATCGTCAAACATCTTTTTAAGCACACTCTCATCAAATATGCTTTGCACTAAGGCGTGAACGCCGTCGCCAACGGTTGCAAGCTCCGCCGGAAGCGGTGCAAGCGTGGCACTTGCGACTGCCATACGATATCCTTTTGTAACGCTGTCGTTATCGTCAATGTAATCATGCTTTATCAAATAGCGGTAAATGTCCTTTGCTTGTTTTTCGGTTATTTTTATAGGATCGCCGTCTGCTAAAATCGTCTTACCAAAGAAATACTCCACCGTTGCCTTTTTTGGCCTGTCATAAAGCTCGTTCTTTATAGCGGATTGCAATTCCGAAACAAACGTACTGTAACTTTCGCTTGCGATAACCGTTAGCTTATTTATTTTGTGGACGTTTTCTCGAAGCTCGTCAATATCCTGCCGCACGCCGTCATGGTCAACGCATAATCTAAGTCCGCGCCCGACTTCTTGGCGTTTGCCTGTTTTGCTGTCACTGTGTTTTAATGTGCAAATTTGAAATACATTAGGATTATCCCAACCCTCACGGAGCGCCGAGTGTGAGAATATAAACCGCGTTGGTTCGTCAAAGCTGAGTAATCGCTCCTTGTTCTTCAAAATCAAATCATACGCTGATATATCGTCGCTCTCGTCAGAATTTCTCTTTGTTTGGCTGTTCGTGATATGCCCTTTTTTATCTATGCTGAAATAGCCCTTGTGCGTGTCGCTTTCTGCTATGCATTTGAGATATTTCACATATGGCGTTTCTTCAAGGGTTATATATTCGTTTAGAACGCTTACATATTCTTCCTCAAAAATTTTACCATATTCGGAATTTGTTTCATCGCCGTTTTCGTCATAGACCCTATATTTTGCGACCTCATCTATAAAAAACAGTGACAGGGTTTTTATACCCATGCTGAATAAAGTTTCCTCTTTTTCAAAGTGAGAAAGTATCGTTTCTCTTATCTGAATACGGCGCATATCACTTTCGGAAATGTCGCCAACGACCGTGCCTTTCGTGATTACAAGCCCGTTTGTGAACGTAACCGTACCGCTCATTGGGTTAATTTCAGATATGACAAAGCCGTCCTTGTACTGCTCCATCTCGTTTGACGTGATGTATATATTATCGTCTACGTCTAAAATACGCATTTCACGGTTTATAGACTTTTTGTACTTTATTTCAAGCCATATCCTCGCTCTCGGTGGGTGCTTCGGGGATATGACAATGCTTTCAAGATAGAGATATTTGTCTGTTCCACGGAAGTTTTTCACCTCAAAGCCCTTGACCTCAATCTTTTTGACAAGCCGCTCGTTATAGGCGTCCAATGCGTCAAGCACATAGATGAGATTGTTTTGCTTTGCGTGTGTCGCCGAATAGTTAAGACAGAACAGGGGATTAAACTCTTTAAGGGAATCCTGTGTAGCCTTCCCACCCATTTTTTGTGGCTCGTCCAATATGATAATCGGACGGTTTGCCTTTATAACGTCAATCGGCTTGCGGCTTGCAAAATCGTCTATTGTATCATAGATACGCCGCGCGTCCGCGCCTCTTGCGTTAAACGCTTGAATATTTATTATCATAACACGAATATCACGGCTGCTTGAAAAATCGTCAAGCTCACTTAGATTTTTGCTGTTGTATATAAAATACCGTGCCTTTTTGCTGTAATGCTCCATGAAATGCTGTTCGGTCATCTCGAAAGACTTCTTTACACCCTCACGAATGGCAATGGATGGCACAACAACAATAAACTTAGAAAAGCCGTATTTTTCGTTCAGCTCAAATATCGTTTTTATGTAGACATAGGTTTTGCCTGTGCCTGTTTCCATCTCAACATCAAGATTGCATGCTCCATGCGTTTTGACAAGCTCCGCCGACTGGGGGATATTATTCGCTGCCTGTATTTCTTGTATGTTTGCAAGCAAGTCAATATTGCGGCTTATGGCGGCGTTGTAAAAGCCCCGGTTATCTTCGGGTTCTACCGGCTCATCGAACACAAGCGACATTTGCGGATCGTAAGTTTTCGGTTTTTCATTTTTCTCACCCGAATCTCTGATATATTCGGTATCGCCTATATCAGAGAACTTTTGACCCTTGAAAACCTCCACAACGGCGTCAACCGCCGCCGTTTGGTAGGGCATTGTCTTAAATTCAAATTTCATTCGTTATCACCGCCCATGTCCAGTTTTTTTAGTCCGTCAACGCTCTTATTTCGCAAAAGTGCAGTCAATTGTTCACGCGCCAAACGGTTCAGTTCAGTAATGCGCTCTTCCTGTGATATACCTTTACCAATATACGGAGCGTTGACGTTTTCTAAATTCGCATGCACAAGCAGCAGCTCAATCGTTGCATCATCTCGCATATTGTCTTGTTTTCCCTTGTTTTGCGCCCGCCACTCCGCCGCCGTTACGCCGAACAGAGCGACATTCAACAAATCGGCTTCATCGGCGTAAACAAACGATTTTTGTTTTGGCGTGAGTTCATCCGGTATAAGGTTTTCTTTTATGGCATCGGTATATATCCGATAATTCACCTTCGACAAAATGCGCTTGACATTCCATTCGAGAGATATTTTGCTGTTTTCGTCCGCTTTAAGGCGCTGATAATCTTTATTAACATAGAGTTCAAACTCTGCTGAAATCCACGCCGTAAACTTGAAGGAAATATCTTTATGCGCATATGTCCCGCCGCTGTATCTGCCGGACTTTGTTATTATGCCGACAGCGTTTGTGGATGTAATCCATTTTTGAGGTGATAAAACGAAGCTATTGGCCCCCGCTTCATTCTTATATTTCGCAATATCGGTAAGGTTGATGTAGTCATCATCACTACCCTTTGACAGAATGGCAATCTCCGTCCCTTTTGTGGTTATCGTGCCTTTGAATGTCTTGTTTTTGTCCATCTGCATCGTCCTCCATACCATTGAAATACTATTCTTCAAAATCGTATTTTTTGCATTTTGAATTCAAGGCTCTACCATGTTTTGCTGTGTAGCGCACACTTTCTCTTATATACATACCATAACAGTCCAAATAATCGATTATAGCAATACTCAAATCGCGTTTTAGTTCAGTTAAAATATGATTAGCTCTTCCTCGTGCGTTTTTGTTGCAATCGGCAATCATATTAGTATTATTATCTAATGTTTTTTCTAAGTCTTTCAGTTCATTTTCATAACTTGCAATATTTTTGATATACTCATTGATTTCATGTTGTATATTTGTTTTTTCTGTGTCAGGTACATTTTGAATTAGTTGGTTTTTTAGTTCAATGCTACTTTTTATATGGGTAATCAATTCATTACGATCCATAACATTTTTTAAGATATTACCTGAATCCATTGCCAAACTTAGAGCTGTCTCCAGTTCGGCGAAAGCATTGGAACCTTCTTTATCAATTTGAACAAAGCATTTCTGCAATGCCATAGTTACTTTTGCGAGTTCGCCATATGTTTTAATATTGCAAGCAGTACAATCCACACATTTCGTCCAATTTTGATATATTGGTGTATTCATACGGATACCGTTTATTGCTGTGCGAAATTTTGAATATGCCTCAATTATATTGCTTCTTTCAGGAGAGAAATCGCCTCTTTCAACTTTTAAATATTGCATAATAAGCAACATGATTTCAAGTTGATTATAAGCCGCAGTAATTTCTCCGCTTATTTTTCGCAGCTTTTGAGAGAGATTTTCTTCAACCTTTAGTGAGCTTTGGAGCTTATTTGTTTCCTGCTGACTCTTATTATTGCTTATCAATGTAGCAACCAATGATATTAGGGCTATCAATCCGGCAAGTATACTGCCAATTAGTGCGCCCCAATAGGCGGCTTCACTACTGCTTTTTGCATTGATAATGTCGTAAGAAAAATACAGAAATATACCTGCACCAATCGCAATCAGTGCGATTACAAGAAACACCAGTGCTTTTTTTATGTTAATTGTTTTCAATTACAGCACCCTCCTCACCGTACTTTTGCTATAAGCCTCGAAAATCTGCTCAAAGCTGGTCATAAGGCTGTCGCTTCCCATTCCGGAATCCTGGAACACCGCATAATACGGCTTGCGTTTGGCGATTGCAGTTACGACCTCTGCCGTCAAACCCGTATCAAAACAGGCGATAAGGTAGCACTCGCCACCGTTGTAGACGGTGAACACATCTTTGCCGCCGACAAGTTCTTTTTCGATTTTACAGGAGAGCAATACGCCCAAGTCAATCATAACCTGAAACAGCAAGTCCTCAGGCGTTCTGTCGTCTTTTATGTTGTCGATAAGCCCAGCGAGCGTTGCTTGCGTGAATTCTTCGGGTTCGTAATACACATCTTTCATGTTTGTATTGTCCACTTTCAGCACACGAAAGCCGATGTCAACCGGCTTTTTGGGTTCTTCGCCAAGCTTTAACTGACGGTTGCCATCGTCAATAGCGTCGTTTATCTTTTTGCCCGCACGGCGTATACGTTCTTTGCCGATTTCGCAAATGGTACGATAGCCCGCCTTTGACGCTTCGCTGTCTGGCTTGCATTCCTCAGGGATTTGCACCATAATAAACTTGCGGTTGCCGCCGTTCTCGGCGTTTAGTTGCATGACGGCGTGGGCGGTGGTTGCACTGCCAGAGAAGAAGTCGAGGATGATGTCGTTAGTTGATGTGCATTGACTAACAAATTCTTTAATTAATTCATTTGGTTTGGGATAATCAAAATATCGTGCATTAAGTAATGTTTCAAGTTCTTTAGTTGCAGTTCGGGTATAAATCCCATCACCCACCATAGAAGAAAATCCGGGTAAAGCATCTGTTAATTCATTTAAAAAGACTTTTCTTCTGGGCCTACCATCTGGGCTTGATGGCCATAATATTCTATCATCTTCAATTAAATTTCTCATTGTATTTTTATCATATCGCCACCCCATTTTAGGTTTACCATAATTAATACTAGTTTTAGGATGTATTAAATCATAATGACAGTTTGGACGCAGATTTTCTGATAAAATACCAACCATATTAGCGCTCGTCCATGCTCCTCTCGGATCATTATCTGGGTTAGCATATTGATCGGTTTTCCGTTCACTACCTTTAAAAACACGTTGATTTGTAGATTTTGAATAACATATAATATATTCGTGATCGTTAGATACCCCCGTTATATTTCGATTATCTTTATTCTGCCTGCTGTGCCATATAAGTTGACAAACAAAATTCCATGCCCCAAAAACTTCATCGCAAATCTTCCGCAGGTTATGCACCTCGTTGTCGTCAATCGAGATGAAAATAACGCCGTCGTCGCGAAGCAAATCCTTTGCCACTTTAAGCCGCGGGTAAATCATGTTCAGCCAGTCGGTGTGGAAGCGTCCGTTTGTAGATAGGTTTTGGTACAGGCGGTAGCCGTCCTCGTCATAATCGCCGCTGTCCTCGTTATAGTCAGCAATGCTTTCCGAAAAATTATCGTCATAGACAAAGGCGTCCTTGCCTGTGTTGTACGGCGGGTCGATGTAAATCATCTTGACTTTGCCGAGATAGGTTTCCTGCAAGAGTTTCAGCACTTCGATATTGTCGCCCTCTATGTACAGGTTTTCGGTGGTGTCAAAGTTGACGGATTCCTCGCTGCATGGGCGCAAGGTCTTGAAATTCGGCATATTTGCAAGCAAAATAGACTGCCGCTTGTCCGGCCAGTTAAAGGTGTAGCGTTCCTCCGCGCCCTCGATAAGAACGCCCGACAACTCTTGCTTTAGCATATCAAAATCAATAGCGTGTGTGATTTTGCCGTCACGCACAACTTCGGTTAGCGTGTTGGGAAATAGTTCGGCGATGGCAGTTATGTTTTTGTCGGTTTTGTTTGGGGTGTGTAGGGGTAGTTTAGTCATTAGTAGAGCCTCCTTGTGATATTTCTTTAAAATGCTGTAATTTTATTTCTTCTTTTTCAGGGTTAACTATTAAATAATCCACATCAAAATAATGAGTTATTCCGAATTGGTCACAATAACTAAGCTTAAAACTTAATTCGAAATTTAAATCTTCAAATGACTCAATTTTACACTCAATCCTAACAGGATTATTTTTACTTACAATGTTTTTTGTGGGTTCAATATTAATTTTATTGTTAAAACTTCCCTCATTCCTTTTTATAGTTGGTTCATATACTTTAAATTTTTTCGCCTCATATTCTGAATAACTAAGTGCTTGAATGGGAATGTATGTGCCTGGTTTTTCACGTGTTTGATTATTAAATGAGTTGACATAACGAACCTCTTCATTTAACAGTTTAATGCTTGGTAAGTCCTATCTTTCATAAAGTGTCAATAGTCTTCTGCTAATATCGTTAGCTTCTTTATTAAGATGTTCTAAATCTTCGTTTTTTTCATTTATTAGCTTCAGCACGGATTTTCTCATTCTGCCACCATGCAACTATACCAAGTGTAATAGTTCCGATAAATGTGATAAAATAACCAGCACACCATACTACCGCCAACCATTTGAAGGGAGCTGTAATAGAAAAAAATATATGTGTCAGCAATAAGAGTACGACCATAGCAGCAATCCAAAACAATAAGCTTTTTTCACTATAGCTCCTCCAATTTCTTTTTTATCTCATCAATCCTACCTACAATCTCAAACTTCTTTTTTGGCTGCCGCTCATTCCGTGCCTGTTTTTCTAAGCGGTCAAGCTGTTTTTGTAGTTTCAGCCGTTCTTCCTGTCGGTTCAGCCGCTCGTCAATACACATATCTGGTGCAGGCAAGGTTGGCGTATCCCGCACGATTGCTATTTGCGAAACAAGGTTTTCCCACACCTCGTCCATGCCAAGTCCGATTATATCACAATTCAGACTATTTGTATCGCACCAATCCGAACAATATAGCTTGCCATGAAATATCGCAAGCCGTGCTTCACTCTCATGCCGTAACACAAACAAGATTTTATTCTTGTTTTGCTTTGCGACAGCCTCAATAATCTTGAAATTTATGTTACGCTCTTTGAGCAGCACTTCCATAACGAAAATGCCCGACACCGTTTCTCCCTTTTCGATGTTCGCGGAGCGCGGCGACAGCTCGTTTATAATGGTGAATTTCTTTACATCATTTTTCAGGCTATCCTTGAGCCGCAGCGTTAGGTCAAGCTTGTCCACAAATGTTTCTTTAGGGATAAAGCGGTTTACTTTACTTGATGCGGGAAAGTTAAGCATTATCCTCACTCCTAACCGCAACAAAGCAAATAAGCTCAAAGTCATCAAGCCCGCTTACTTTATCGCCTAAAAATGACATCTCTCCGTCACCGAAAAAACTGTCAATATCGCTTTGTTCGTTTACATTTATAATAGACTCTATTGCCTGTTTCAGCAGCGTTGACACTTCGCTCATACTTTTGCCATCAGAGGTTTGTTCGTTGAATATTTTACAAAGCGCCTTGTCCGGCTCAGACTTGCCCTTACACAACAGGCGCAAAATATCAAGTGTCGCCTTTGGCTCAAGGTGGTTAGACAGCACCTCGCCATCCGTGCCGATATAGACCATATAAAACGGATGCAAACGGTTTTTACTGTCAATATCAATGCGCGTGTTTATATTTTTGAGTACAAATATAATGCCGTCACGCTCGCCCGAAACCACCGCATGAAGCCCGAACGGCGCTTTCTCTATATCGGGATTTTCTTTAATATAAGCAAGCAAATCCATTCTAAATTCGTTTAGCCCCAAGTCCATAATGGAAATACCGCCAGAGATGTCCTCTAAATCCACAACTTCGGTCTGCAAGCGTTCAAGCTGTTTTTTTCGGTATTCAAGGTCGCCCTTTTCCTCGTCACTGAGGATATTGTCGTCGCCCGTGGCGGTCATATTAACGATTTTCATTCTTGTTTCAACTCTCGATTTAAGATTGATGTACTCATCAAGAGTCAAATCCGGCCAGAAGCTCACAAGCTGTATGCACTCGTTTTTACTTCCGATACGGTCAATACGCCCAAAGCGTTGTATAATGCGAACGGGATTCCAGTGTATATCATAGTTAATAAGATAGTCACAGTCCTGTAGGTTTTGCCCTTCGGAGATGCAGTCAGTGGCGATCAGCACATCTATCACATCCGTATTATTTGGCATGATAAGCGCTTTTTCTTTTGATGTAGGTGAAAAACAGGTAAGCACTGCGTTAAGGTCAGGACGGAATTTAGGTATCGTTGTCCTGCCGTCAACTGAGCCTGTCACCATAGCCGTATCAAGTCCAAACAGTTTTTTTACATAGGGGCTTACATTGTCGTATAAATAGCCCGCAGTATCGGCAAACGCTGTGAAAATAATAATTTTCTTATTGCCGTCGTTAATTGGGTTTTCAATTTTTTGCTTTATCAGCTTTAATAATTCCTGCAGCTTGCTGTCGTGCTGCGGTCTAATATCCGCAACCATAAATGACAGCAGCTCAAGTATTTCGCAATCCTTTTGCATTTCCCTCCGCCACGTTTTGTAATCTATATCAATCAAGTCAATCTTGACATTTTTGCCGATTGAAAAAAAGTCGGTGTTCTGGTCATCATAATCGTACTCGTCAACATTGCTGATGTCAGTCATGTTAAGCTGAGCGGCAACGTGGTTTTTATCAAATTCATCAATGATACCAATGGTGTTTCCCATAAGCCCCTTAATGCGTGATAGCGTTAAGTTAAACGCAAAAACGGAGCTTTCCATGCGCTTCATCAGGTTTATGCTCATCAAGCGCCGTATGCCTTGTTCACGTCCAGATGTGAACGATAAATCCTTGTCGGATACAATGTCGGCGTATTTTTTTTGCTTGCTTTGCAGAATGAATTTTGTCGGCGTATAAATGCTCAAGTTAAGCTGCATCAAATGCTCGAATATCTCGTTATAACCAATGGCATTGCTAAGGTCGGTAAGCGGCGGGCGCAGTGAAATAGGCACATTGCGTTTTGGAAACGTGCCGATGTCCGTTGTGTCGTAGTATTTTTCAATCTGTTTGCGGCTTCTCGCAATCGTAACGCTGTCCAAAACCTCAAAGAAATCAAAATCCAACATCTTTTGCAGTCTGTCGGTTGTGCGCAAATTCGGGTCAAGCTTGCTCCATTGATTAAAAACGGTCTGTGCGTTTCTGAATATTAAGTTAATGGAACGGCTTGTATTTAGCTTACCGTCAATATTTTTAACCTCGCCCTCGTAGGCAAGCGCAAGTTGATTTTTAAGGTCATTAAAGCGATTGTTTACAGGTGTTGCGGAAAGCATGAGCACTTTTGTTTTTATACCTTGCCGGATAACTTTATTGAGTAGCTTTAAGTAGCGATTTTCTTTTTCATTATCGTCGCCGGAAAGCTCGCCGCCGTTTCTGAAATTATGGCTTTCATCAATAACGATAAGCCCATAATTCGACCAGTCGATTTTAGACAAATCCACACCGTTTGACTTGCCCTCATCGCGCATTAAATCAGTGTGATATAGAACGGTATAGTCAAACCTATCCGCACGAAGTGGGTTGTTGACGTATTTGCCGTTAAAGGTGTTCCAGTTATCGCCGAGCTTTTTCGGGCATAACACAAGAACATCCTTGTTGCGTTTCTCGTAATATTTGATAACGGCAAGGGCAGTGAAAGTTTTACCCAAGCCAACGGAATCGGCAAGAATACAGCCGTTGTATTTTTCAAGCTTTGTAATTATTGCAAGGGCGGCATCTCGCTGGAAATTATACAGCTTATTCCATATTACGCTGTCCTTAAAACCAAGAGCCTCGTTTGGCAGCACGTCCTCCGATATATCCTCCAGAAACTCATTAAATATGTTATAAAGCGTAAGAAAATAGATGTATTCGGCGGGATTTTCTCTGTAAACAGTTGTAATGCTTTCGATTACCTCGTCGGTTACATCTTGCAGTTTGTCTTTGCTATTCCAAAGGCTTTCAAATAAGCCCAGAAACTCACTGCTGCTCGGATATCCGAAACGGGTCACCATGTTATAGGCATTGTTTCCTTTTTCACAGCCAATGTCAACAGTAGTGAAGCCGCCGATTGGCATATATGAAAGCCGTTCTTCCTCATTTTCCACATTGATAAAACCAACCATATTTTGGCTTGTTACATTTGACTTAAATCGGACTTTTTTTTCAATCCACGCTGCGCATTCTTTGGCAATCGCCTTTTGCGTAAGCTCGTTGCGCAGACGAACCTCAAACTCTGTGCCGCAAAGGGAGCGCTCTCTATTCAGGCGCGGTATGTAAAATTCACGTTTCTCTTTTTCCACTTTTTCGGCTGTAAAAGTAGGAGAAGTGAAGATAAATCGAAGTTGTTTGACGTGTTTAAGCCGTCTTTTTAACTCTTCATAGGCGTAAATCGAAAAGCAGGCGGCAGCGATAGATACTTTGCTGTCCCTTTTTATTGTGCGTTCCAAATCGTCGCGAACGATTTTCGTCACGTTGTTGAAAATTTCCATAATGCCAAAATGTTTAGGGGCAAGATTTATAATCTCTATGCCTTTTTTCTGAGCGTATTCCACAGTATGTTCAGTTCCGCCATAACGTCCGTCGTAGTAGCAAATAAGGCATGAAGAATGATTCACTATATATTCGTTTCGGGTGAAATATACACCGCGAGCATATTCATCGGCAAGGGTTACAACATCATCGGCGCAAGCAATAATATCATTGTAGCGCTTTGCATGTTCTCTGCCGTCATCAAAGGGAACAATGGCAATAAGTTTAGTTTGAGGATTGTTCTCTTTTGCCTTAACAACCGTTTCAGCCGCAAACAAATCAAACCCATCCGCCATGCCCACAAGAAAAGTATCGAAGCCACGAGAAAGAGACTCCGACACGGCATCAAGCAAATCGGTTTTTAGTATACTTATACTATCTGCGCTCTCAGAGCCGCCGTCCGGCAGCTTTTCGGGGCGGTAACCGGAGAATGAAACGGTTTTCTCTATATTCATATAAACAGTCCCTTTAATTATTCATGTTCTTTGTCCGATAATATTTTCATAACTCTCATAATAATCAGCATAGGCATAAGCAGCATGTTTTTTTACACATCATGTATCGTCATCCGTACAGCTGCCCTTATTGGCGGCTTCACCAGAGCGAATCCACTCGTCTATTTCAGAAATCTTAAATTTCCACTGCCTACCGGCTTTGTGTGCCGGCATATTGCGGTTGTTAATCCATTGCAGAACCGTTTCACGGCTTACATCAAGGTAATCGGTTATTGTATCCATTGACGACCATTTTTCTATATGTTGATCTTTGCTCATTGCAAGTGCCTCCGTCTTATTGTTCCTATATTTGATATTTTATCAAATAAAATGCTCTACTTTTCATTCCAAGAGCATCCAAACAACTCATTTCCGTTATCCGATAGTTGTAATACTGTGGACTGTTCAAGTGTTCTCTGTGTTTGTTCTGTGTAGGAACCTTTCTTGTCAAGGGCAATAAAAACCTGTTTGGGGGTCTGGCTATAAAGCTCCATTATTTTCTCAAGTGGTTCATCGGCAATTTGCTTCAAAATTACCGAATAATGAACCAAGGCTAGCAATGCGGTTAATTGTAAAATAGACAAGTCATACACTACCAAACCCTTATATGAAGTGCAAGTGCCGGTGTCATCAGGAGTAAGAAATGTATAGCTGTTGGGTTTCTTAATTGTCAGTACTGGTGTTTTTTTCTTCGCTATAAACGTAATTGTTTATAGCGTCCATCTTCACGTTGATTGCATTTTTTAAAAAACCCATTTGCTCTTCTTGTAATGAAACTAAGCGTTCTTTTAAACTTTTTACGATTCCATTGTGTTATAAGCTGCATTTTCTTTTTCCAACACATTTATCTGGCTCTTTTTAGCCGAGTATTCCTATAAGACAGCCCGTGATACCTTAGGGGTGATCTCCGATGGCACATTGGTTCCTGATATTTTTTCTCTTATCCGCAAGGCCTCGTAGCTAAGCATGTCCGAGAGTTGTTCTTGCGAAGCGCTTGGAATTTGGCGCAGCACAGCTTCAATCTGCTCTTCCAGATACATTTTATCCAATGTTTTGAAGGCAACATAATTACGATGTAATTTGTCTTTTGTGTCTATCAATTTGACGCATTCATCTTTTGTGGTAAGTGATAAATAACTATTTGCACAGTCGAGGTAGAGTGCAATCTTGTTGTTTAAAGCGTTTCTGTTTTCTGATGAATCAAGCAGTTCACCTAACGCTACTTTTTGGTCTTTGGTAGGAAGAGGGGGATAATGTGCGTAATTTTATATTTGGTAAGACTACTATTATTTTTATCACTTATTAGGGGTTTTCCGCAAGAGGGCATAAACTGCTTGCCTCCAATAAAAAAAGGTCTGATTTTGGTATCGTATGTAAATGCTCCGTCAAGTCCGGTACAAGCGTATCACTTGCTTCACATGAAAACGACTTGGCCATTTTCCAAATGGAAACTACTTTTTTCGCTCCATTTGCGCATTCTTTCAAAATCTCCGTAAAAATATCAGCGCATCTGAGCGGAAATTCACTAACATCAACTTCATTGCCACACAGGGCTTTGCTCAATGAAGAGATAGTATCAATCGGAAGAACACTAATGTACTCCCCGAACTTTTCCTTTTCTAATTGCGCAAGCACTGTGGAGGCATTTTTTTTGCTAATTTTCCGATTGCCATTATAGAGCTTTTCAAGAGGCTTATATCAAGCCTTGCGAGGGGGTTGTACTCATCATTAGCATTTTTTTGTTCGTCAGCTACATTAGAAGGGTTTTCCATAATAGTGGCTATCAAAGAAAGCACAAAATCGGAGGTTTTCATTCCTCCCCCACAGTATGTATACAGCGTTTGTGCAAAATCGCTGAATGTCAATATGAACACCTCTCCGTCTTTCTCAAAGTTGACCGCAAATGTGTGCGGATGTTTGCTTTTGTTCTGCGCCCCTTGATGGAACCTAATATACTAAAAATATGTTATTTTTCATTTTATCACATGTCAACTGATAATTCAACATGGTTGTAACTTTCAGCAGATTAATAATTGTAACAAAGCGTAGATACATGATAACCCACAATAATATGGTTCGATGAGAGGGGGGGCAGGCGCATGAAGGAGATTAGAAACTCGCAAGGCAAGTTGGTCTGTTGTCTGGACGAAACAAATGGCATTGTAGAGATTGCCCACAAAGGCTGCAAAACGCTGATTCATTTTAAGCCTGATGGTACGGTAGTAATTATCAACACAGGAAAAGTCGTATAACAACAAATACAAACGAATATCAGATCCGCAGAACCGCAAGACGGGCGATTACGCCGCCAGCAAGTACGCCACCGGCATTGTCTACCGTTTTAACGGCCAGACCGTGGAGGTCACGCTGGAGGCATACCTTGCGGAGGATCCCGGCCAGACTGAGCAGGACTTTCTCAGATTTAAGGCTCTGTCCGACAGCATGTTCCACGAGCAGGACATTTCCGATAACGCGCATGGCCGTCATAGCGCACCTCTCTACAAAAGTGTATATTCCGGTAGGCGGGTGCCATCTGCATGGAGATTTAGTGTTAGCACCACTATCACTGTGCCAACTCCACTTTGTTTTTCTGCTGTTATTATGCTATTAGAAGCTAAGATTCATATCAAGGATGCTTCGTACCGCTGCGCAGCCAGTCCTTGACATAAATATTTTCTTCTGATAATAGTTAATCAAGCAGCAATAAGGTGAATTCTGCACCTAGTACCGTCTCCGTGAGAGTGGTTCCTTGTCCGTGCAGATGGCACCAGTCCACCGGAATCTACACAAAAGCGGTGTTGAATTGAATAACACGTGATTTTGTCTCGCTTTTTCATAATGACTTGACCTTTGATCCCAGAATAGTAGGATGTAACACTACCAATTTATTCCAACAGATTTATACGATTATGCTGTAACAGAAGGTAGATCGTAGTATCCACGGAAGATCGTACACCAGAAAATGTGAACTTCCTGAAATTTTTACCACTAAATAGGCGTGAGGTATTTCAAATACTCATACACATCCAATTCATTTGCTCGAGCCGATTCTACCAACGTATATAGAATTGCATTCGCCCTTGCACCTTTTGGGGTATCTGCAAACAGCCATGACCGTCTGGC
>Ga0153940_1000646_pt1 | contig 17255 bp, 17 predicted proteins | sample TSNJ024MetaG_FD_104736 | JGI IMG/M metagenome (GOLD analysis project Ga0153940, IMG submission 104736) | Attine ant fungus gardens microbial communities from New Jersey, USA - TSNJ024 MetaG | ecosystem: Host-associated > Fungi > Mycelium > Unclassified | place: USA: New Jersey, Brendan T. Byrne...
ATTTTAAGTGTGAAATTTTCAATGTACATAAAAAATAAGATGATTTACTTACTCACAGACCCGCCATGCAGGTGGTCAGTTTTCCTCGTAAATCAATGGTCAGTTTTAAGTATAAATCAATAGACGGTCGGATCGCATAAAAGGGCGCTATAAGGGTTTATGGATTTTAGCTTTGAAAAGTAGGAAACTCACGTTAGGAATGATCTGAAAGAATCAAGACCTTTTTGTTAGGAACAAAAAGACGTTTAGCTTAGGCGTAATTTGACGTTTTACATCCTATAATCCAAGGTCGACGGCCTTATCTGCGACAGTCACCTTATAAGCGGAATCATTGTACAAACCCAGGTTTTCTTTTTGGTGTCTGTCAAAATCCTTCATGCCACGGATGGTTACAGGGGTGTCATCTGAAAGAAGATGATAGTCAAAGTCATTGAACACCGCCTGCTTCAGGGTGTTGCTGAGTTTTTTGATTAACTGTGTAACAATGAAAGCCCTTCCTCCCATGCTGTTGAACTTGCGGATGTTATAGGAACCCAGCCCGGCATCTGCACAATAAATGAATTTGGTGCCGTCCAGAATTTTAAGGACCTCCTTTTCCAAAGGAACAGCCGTGACCTGCTTACTTGTATTTCCGGGATGCAGGCACATGCTGATCGTAATGCCCCTGCTGTCCATGAAAAGACCCATTGCCACGATAGGCTTAGGGCAGTGCTCTTTGCTTATACCGAATTTTCTAAGGTCATTGATGATCTCACCGGTAACTTCATCAATGACATCCTCGTCTGGCTGCTCACATTCAAAGTAAAAACATTTTTAAAAATGGATCAAATTCTTTGGTTCTAAAATAGAAGTGATTATTCGATGCCACATAATATTTTCCAAAAGATTGCCATCCATACTTTTTTCGAAATCGCACATTTGTAATTGAAGTTTTATGTTTCTTTTAAAGATACTCGACATATTTTTTCACAATTCAAGCAATGGGACTTCATGACATATTACATCGATAAAAATTAAATTATCATATCAAATAGCAAATTATTTTTAAGTTCAAGTTATATATCTTTCTCATAACCATGACCAAAATGTTAATGTCTAATCCTAGATTTTATCCATGGTAAAGCCACTTCAAAAATTTTTGTTTTTCTATAAGCTATCCAAAAAATAAAATTAGGCAAAATCACACAAATTGCTGCACGAATAAACAATATAAAAAACAAATCCATTTTACTAGTAGTTGAAAAGGGTAGCCATGAGCAAACAAACAAAACACATATTGCATTAATTATTGCAACCAAAACATACTTTATTTGCTGAATAATATATTTTCTCAAACCCACTTTAAAATACTTTTTAAAAATTACACTTGAAGACCCCCAAAAATTAACGAAGAATACTGTAATAATAGTGGCTAGCACAATTCCTGAGACACCAAGATAATATCCCAAAATAATATTAAGTATAATATTTAAAACAGCTTCTGTAATAGAATACCATCTTCTATGCCACCAGAGTCCTGCTGCATCAAAATATTGCGCTTGAATATCCCCTAGTTTTAATATTAAAAAGTAAATCGCAAACAACCACATAACAAAATTCGACAACATTAACTCTGAACCTACCCACAACTTCATAAATGGTTGAAATAAGCATACCAAACAAACCATAAACCAACCGGCAATCCACATATACCAAAAATTAATAATATTCATATCATTCAGATTTTTCTCCGAAGTGTCTGTTGCAATACTATTTCCCACTCCAGCTGATATTGCAGTCGTCAAAACCAACATTATACTAGTCAAGGCATTTATAATATAATAATAATTATTATATATAGCAACCGTGGTTAATCCAAAATAAGATGAAATAATAATACTGTCAAAAGCATTTCGACTTACTGAAGATAACTTTGTGATCATCAATCCTGTAACTCTCACCTTAATATCTTTACGCAAATCTTTACTAATATTTCCTACGCATACATATTTAGGATATAACTTATCAATATACACGGCAGGTAATATATTATTTATTACGGTATATACCAATAATGCAATCACATAATAATAATAATTATGAGTGTATACAATCAAAATGATTTGAGCTATATACATAAGTGTACTTAAAATAATTGAAATTTTATTTTTAATATCATTTCTTTGATATATAGTTAATATTGAATTTTTATACGCAAAAAGCCAATATGATAATGATGTATTTAAAAGATACAATATATACAATATATATAAATTTATATCTCTAGGAATCTCGCCCTCCACAAAATAATGAAGAAATGGAAGCAAACATACTCCTACAATTAATATTATCAATCCAATTATTCGATAAATTTTTTTGTAAAAATTCAAAAGTGCACACAGCAGTTCTGTATTATCATCTGCTAAAGGTTTATACATGCTATAAACAACTGCTGTACCAAATCCCAACTCAGTCATATTTAAAACTGACAAAATTGATGTAAACAAACTACTCAGCCCTAAATACTCTGCCCCCAATTCTTTAATCATTATTGTTCGCACAATAAATGGAAGAAATATCGAAACCAGATTATTAATCAATCCCCAAATTCCATTTCTTTTTGCATTTTCACTTCTCTTGAGTATCATTTTTCCTCACTATCACTGCCCATTTTTTTCTTTTGATACACTATATGATGAATAAATTTAGACTTTGCTCCGTAAGCTTTTAGAAACATTTTCCAAGAAACTTTTCCGTTTATTTTGATCCATTGGTAATTCTTTAATGCATCATTTTTTTTATAATAATCAAACGCCAATGTTAATCCCAATTCTGAATAATGTCGCTTCACAATACTAGTAAGTTCTTCAATTTCTGCAACTTTCATATGATTTAAAGTTTCAAGAATTAATTTCTCATAATTATATAGTCTAACACATTTCTGTTGGTAAGTGTCTTTTGATTCATCTGACATACTACCTTTATGTAATATATACGTATATAATGCCTCATCTAAATACCCACACTTATAATGATACAAAACTGGTAAAAGCATTTGCCAATTCTGCCCGGTTCTTGTTGGATATATAAATCTATCAGGATTCGCATTATCAAAGCATTTCATTCGAATCATGTAACATCCTGGCTGCAACCACATATTTTTTCCCATCAAATAATCCATAAATAATTCTTCTTTAATCCTTTCTGGGAATTTTTGCGCACCATATTCAATTGGATGAGTCAAATCTGATTCGTACACCTTTTTATAATCTGTACGCACCAAGCCTAACTCTTGTCTATTTTCCAAAAATTCCACTTTTGTTTTGATAGAATTTGACGGCATTAAATCATCAATGTCTGGCCAAATAAGATACTCTCCTTTAACATACTTTATTCCTTCCGCAATCGTTGCCCCTACCCCGATATTCTCATGGTAATAATATTCAAATTTGAACCCTTTTTCTTCAAATTTATTTTTATATGACATTATTAACTCTTTTGTCCTGTCTTTAGAACCATCATCCATAAAAATCAACTGACAGTTACTATAATTCTGATTTAACAAAGATAGCGCATATGCATTAATATATTTTTCCCCATTATAACAAGGTGAAACAATACTTACTAATTTCTCCATTTGTATCTATAACTCCTTACTTTTAAATAATTTTAACATAATTTTAACCACATTTCCTTTTAACCGATTATCGCCATACTTTTTCACAATCTCTTTCCAAGATAATTTTTCTATATCATCATATAATTTTTCCCGAATACTTGGTCTAACTACTGGTCGTCGCAATTGGTGATTAGAAATGCACTCTTCTTCATAATCTAACTTGTCATAAGTAAAGTCATCTTGTACCACCCTCCAAAAGTTTTCACCCAAGTCAGTATTAATTAAAATTGTAGATACAACGATTTCATCTCCAAATTTACTTGTTTTTTTCCAGCTATCGCAGTCCCCAATTGTAATATCTCCCACTCTACTATCATCAGCAAATTTACAGATATAACAAGATTCTCTATATGATTGCCCATTTAAAAATAATTTGTAATATAAATCTTTAGATCCAGAAATAATTTTATGGCCTTCCTCATTTTTTTCATATACGATATCAAAAGCTGACCTTCTTTTTTTAACATCTAATTTATGCCTAAACTTGAACCTTTTTAAAGGTAATCCTATTTCATTTTTCAGATATTTTTCAAAAAAAGCCGGACTTGGTACTCCATGACATATTAAATCTACTGTTATTAATCGTTCATATTTACTTGATAGGTGGTTTTTTAACGCGACTACTTGACAAGGTGTCCCACTAAAGAGCACCCATTTTCCTTCTTCCAATTCTTTTTTGCATTCTTTCATCACATTGCAAATATCACTCTGTACATACTTTGAATTTTGAAGTGCCTGCAAATCCTCAATATTATCTACACCTTTATGATAACAGGTACCTGTTTTTAAATCTAAAACAGCTCCGTATACTACCCCTTTTTGTTGAATTATCCATCGAGCAAACGTTACAAACGCACCACCGGAAGCACTATTTTTTATAAAATCTCCATTGCCATATCCATAAAAAGTTTTTCGAGGATAATTTTTTATTTCTCCCTCAGTAACAGCTTGACATTTTGCAACACATTTTCCACATTCAATGCATTTTGAATTATCAACATACGGATACAAAAAACCCTCTCGATTTTTTCTCATTGAAATGCAATCTGCTGGACATATATTAAAACATACTCCACACCCTGTACAACTGTTTTCTTCCAATTCATCAATTCTATTTAAGCGATTTTTTTTCTGGTTATTTTTCCTATACACTTTTTCACTATTTTCCAAAAGTTTTAAAGCTTCGATTAAATATTCTATTGATTCTCTTCGTGTACTCTCTATTATTGAATTTACCTTCTCATAATCAATCTTAGACAATATATCTACATTTAAATCTTTTTCAAATATGTATCTTTCTTCTTGGTCAATTATATGTAAAATATTATTCATTCTCTCTTCATATCTAGACCACTCATTACCTTTTCCTCTATGGAAAAGAAGAAATGGTTTATTCATAATCAGCGAAAATAATAAACCATGGTATGAATTTGTTAGGACGAACTTAGCATTAAAAAACAATTCGACAAATTCCTTAGGACCGTAGTTAGGCACATATCCATTAGATAATTCCTCTTTAACTTCAAATGTTGATATTGGGATATAACGAACTTTAACCCCTAACTTTCTTTTTATATGCTCTAATTTTTTTTTAAGAGTTTTTGATACTCCGCCAAACATATAACATAAAATATAATCTTTGCAAGAATTATTTTGTTTGAGGTTCATCTGTTCAATCCATTGTTCCTTTTGAAGAAGAAGTGTCGGATCCAATACAAGTGCTGCATCTTTTCCTGTAATTTTTTTTACATAATCCACCCCATACTGTTCACGACACGATAATGCAGATATGCCATTTAACCAATTTTTATATTTATTTGTCTCCTCAACATTTTCTTTTTCTCTACCAGTCAAACTAGGAGCATATGACAACCTTTTGTTCTTCGGAGCAAAGTTCAAAAAATAAACATCCAAATTCTGTCCAATATCAGACCAAACCATATCACTTCCAGTCACAAAGCCATCATAAAGATATTCATTTTCTCTTAATTCTTCCACATTATAATAAGTCTTTTGACTTGTTTTCATATATCTTTCACAGAACTCATTAAACCGATCATATTTATTATGTTCTATTGTTCTCATGGTTAAGTAGGTTTTTATACTATAATCATTATTTTTTAATACTCTAAAATAATCTTTAGTACCTAATTTTGAACTACCTTCTCCTTTTTTTTCATAATATCTTATAAATTCTGCATCATGCCCCATTGAAACTACCGTTGATTGTAATGCGAATGCTTGCAAAGCAGCTCCGTAATTTTTTACATCATAAAAAGTAAGCATCCCTATCTTAGCCATTTCATTCTTCTCCATTCAATACACTATTTATATGATTATTTAAAGCATTTCTCGTATACTTAATCTCATGTAAATGTTCTTTGTATACCTTTATATCTGAATTTGATAATCGAAAACGATTCATATCATTTTCCCATTTTTCGTAATCTGAAATTGAAAAAACTTCTGCTGCATAATTGCCACCAAAAGCACCATTAATATATTCATTCAAGGCAAATCTTTTTACTGGTAAAAATGCTTGGGTTTTATACATTGATTTAAATGTACTCCATTTACTCTTCCATTCCATTTTTGTTAACGAAATACAAATCGTCACAAAATATTCTGGAAGCGGTAAAGAAACTTGGTACATAGCTACTTTAGGTCTGTCAGTCAAATTTACTAAACATGATTTCAATATATTCATTACCTGCAAATGTTCTTCATGCCAATCTAAAAAACTCGGTAGAAAAACGCATATAGGTTCTTCGCTTTTAAGTATGGTTTGCAAACTTTTTATTTTATCTTCTCCTATTGTAATAAAATGATAACCAACTTTTTGAGCAACATTTTCTGCTTCTAAAAGCCTTTCTTTATGCACTTTTTTATCATCGCCTCCCTTCATATTCATATTTACAACCAATACTCGCTCAGCGTATTTTTTTAAAATTGTACTACACCCAATCCATTCGTCATCAGAATGTGGCATTAATATTATCAATTTTCCCTCTGGAATAGTGCCTATACTTTTACTCTTTATATCTTCGCGGCATTCTTTTGCGTCCTTCTCCCATATAAAATTTCTTTTTATAAGTCTATATGCAGACTTTATTTTTCTAGCTATAAACATCGGTTATCACAACTCCCAAACGCCATTTTTTCTTTACGTTTCTTTAAATTTCCAAATATAAAATGCAGTTTATCCATTCATAAAACTTCATTTCCCACAAAATTTTTCTCTCAAATTTTTTATTATATTTTCGTCAACATCCCACTGGAACTTTCTAGCAAACAGCATTGGCCATACCTTCAACTCATTATAATCTGTTTTAAATGTTTCATCATTTTTATAAGCAATTATCAAATATGCTATTTTTTTATTATTGACCATATGATTTCTAATTACCTCCTGCTATTTTAGCATATAAATTAATATGCTGTTCAGCTACGCTTTTCCATGAAAAAGACTCTTTAGTCTTTTTACGTAAACCCTCTTCATATTTAGATTGCATTGCAAGTTCTATTTTTTTCTTAATATCTAAGGCACTATCTGGTTCAAATATTATACACTCCCTAAACACATCATAATCTAATATAGGCAATGTTTTAGAAATAACCGGTATAGCTCCTGCCATAACACCCTCAACAATAGACAGTCCAAATGTTTCGCAGTACGAAGAACACAGCACCACTTTTGCATTAGCATATGCAGATTTGAGCAATTCACTATCATTATCTAGCCACCCTAAAAAATGTATGTTTTTTGATTCTCCTGCTGCGTCTACACATTTTTTATAATATTCAGGAGACGTGAAATCTGCTCCTCCAACAAAAATCATTTCAATATCTGTATTTTTTACTGCTTCTATAACTTTTATTTGATTCTTATTATCGTCAAAACGTGCAACTTCTAAGGCATAATCGCATTTTTTGCCCAAAACATCAAAAATCATATTAGAATTACTTTCTATTAAATCAGCTCCATTTGGAATCACAGTTATTTTTCCGAAATTAACATGATAGTGTTTTACCAAAAATTTTTTTTCTTTGAAAGTTTCTACAACAACTGCATCGACCAGATCTAATATCTGAAACAGACATTTGTATGTTGTCATTAAAGGTAACTTACGTAATTTCCTATACAAATCTATTTTTATCCCATTTTCCAATATAACTATTGAGGACAGAACTACTTTTAGTCCCTTATCTTTTGCATACCTTACCAATCCCAAACTAGATATCTCTAATTTAAATACGTGCAAAATATCATATTCAGTAATATCTGTATCAAATTTATCAAAATATTCTATTGTAACACCGAACTCTTTTATCGAACTTACAGTCCTATCAATTCGCGTATGCACACCACCTGCTTTATTTTGAAACGCAGTATCATATGTCTGTACCAATATTTTCAACTATCTGTCCCCCTTTTGAGCTATCATAATAAAAACACACGCCCCAATATACCCAAAATTCTGTAACCTTCCACAAAGTCAAACTAAATTGCATAGGTATAAACCAAAGAACCAATAAAATTAACATAAATATCTTCTTCGCATAATTATGACATCTATAAAAATTTATGATACTTTTCAATAATACAATTATATATATTGTAATTCCCATAATTCCTGAAGAAACAAGTATATCTAATTCAACATTGTGTGAGTATCCGGTTGATGATAATTGTCCTTCCATATAACCAATACCTCGACCTATAATTGGCGCTTTAGCAAAAATTTCAAATGCACCTTCCCATATTGAAAATCTACCTCCCCATATTAATTCGCTTTTTCCCGTAAGCGAAATTCGAATAGTTGTTAATGAATAACTATAAAAACCCATTCTATCAGCTATGGAAATAAATGTATCAAAAATTTGTAGTCTAAATGTATATAAAACAAGCATGATTAAACTAATGCTAATCAATCTTATCCACTTGATACCCTTTCGATAGTTAAAACTAATATAAGCAACAACCAATAACGCAACTGCAGTAGCAAAAGAACTTTTGTTCGCACATATAAGCATTTCTAACAAAAAGGGCAACATAGCCAAATACATTTTTTTATTATTAAAATAAAACACCTCTATAACGGTTCCACAAAAGGCAGGCAACATTACACCAAAGCCAAATTGCATATAATTTCCACTCCATTGATATCCAATGAAAGGATCTACGATAAAAAGCACACCCACTATAATTGAAATGATAGAATAATACTTTAATACTGCCGTATAGTTTTTGACCACCGTCAACAGAAATAACGGGATGATTGCATAAATAGCGTAATTATAAAATATTTCTCCTTGCATTGTATTATGTCTAAAAATAGTATCAAATAATATGCAACACCCAACTCCACTTACGATAAAAAACCATCGTTTGAGATTTCTTTTACTGATTTTTCCAAAAACTACTGTTAATAGTAATAATAAAATTGTACTACCAAGTAACAGTATTGTTGAATATTGTTTAACTGAACTTGTAATAGGCTTTAACAAACTAAACTGGAATAAATACAAAACAAAATACAATTCACCCCTATTTTCATTTCTTATTTTTTTCATTAGTTCCTCCCTTTTCTAAAACGAGCAAAAGCATAACGAAAAAGATCTATATTAAATTTAATCGGCATTTTTTTTACCAGTTTTACATACAATTTCCATGCCTCCAAATATTCTTTTACCAAAATATAATTCAAAAAAATACCTCGATAACGAAATGAATAAATATCTTTCATGGCTCCTGGTCTTTTCTTTTCACATGCTAAAATCATATCCATATATGATGACAAATAGTGATCCATTTGCTTTTCATTGTTTTGAGGATTTGCTGCATTAGATCTATCACTTGTATCGAATTTAACCAGTACCTGTTTTACAACACCTATTTTCTGCCCAGTTTTAAAATAACGTAACATAAAAGCTGCTTCTTGATGCCTCATAAATGTTTCGTCCCAGCCACCGCACTCTACCGCCTCTTTCTTCCACATCATAATAACATTTGTATAAATTAGATTTGTTCCACTAAGTAATTCAAAAGACAAATCTCCTTCTTTTTCAGGTACTACACAACCTTCCCTATCCCAACCACAATATACTGCACAATATGCAGGATGAGACAATAAATACTCTACTTGTATTTGTATTTTATCTGGATAATACTCATCATCATCATCCAAAAAAGCAATTATCTCTCCATCGGCATTTTGTATACCGGTATTTCTTGCAACAGAACCATTCATATTCCTTTCATGGCAAACATATTTTACCTTTACATTACCTGCATATTTTTGCATCATAGTCGCCGTTGTCTTTCTAAATTCTGTATCAGGATTATTATCATCAATTACTACAACTTGAACATTCTTATAACTCTGTCCTAATACAGAATCTATTGCCCTTGGAAGCATATCTGCTCGCCTATATGTTGGTATAATTACACTTACAAGATATTCCATTATTTCAAATTTTCTCTTTCCGTATTTTATCATATACGCACCAAATTCTTATTCGATTATAAGGTACAAACAATTATTTCCATCTAAATAATGTAGCTCATTATTTTTTTTGTTTTCCGACATTATTATCTATAATTCCTTTTAAAATATAACTAAACGCTTCCCACATTGTTGAATCTGCGCCATAAATTTTTTTCTTTGTTAATGAAAAATACATCGCATATAAGACTGCAAATGGGAAACCATACACATACCTCGTCATGCTCCCTCGTTTATAGAAATAATTATCATTATACCCACAAAACCATGTGGATTCTTGCTGCTCTACCGTAGCAATTCCAACAGGTACATAATATATTTTCATTTTTTTACTATAGCAGTCCAATAAGAATTTATTTTCTTCTCCAGATCCATTCGGTGTTCCTGCACCCAAAAGTTGATCAAAATCAACCTTCCCCACTACGGATGAAACTCTGAATGATATTTGTACAGAAGAAACTCTCATTAACTCAAGCTTTGATAACTTTTTTTTCATACCACCAAACTTATCAACCCTATCAGTTATTTTAAAAATAATTAAATCAGCTTCTGGTATGGAATGATATGCATTGATAATTTTCTTTTCTAAATCATTAACAAAACATTCATCATCATCACATAATAAACATATATCCGCATCTGTATTATGCAATGCTAAATTTCTACTAACAGACAAACCTCTTGTTTTTGTATTTATAACTCTATGCTTTTCGTCAATAAATAAATATCCTTCTTTATCGCATTGGTTAATAATTAATGTATTTACCATAGATAAATTAGATTTATCTATAATAGAAAATTCCTTTTTATTCATACAACTAAGTAACACTTCAACTTTCATATTGACTTTCTCCAACAACTAATTATACATTTCTATTTTCTGATTCTGCACATTTCGATTGAGCGCCCTTTGACGTCGATTATAACCTTCTCATCACCCGGCATATTGCAGAACAGCTTGTCCAATTCTACCAGTTCCATTTTTCTAAATTCATCATGCGCTACCGCTAACACAATACAATCTACACCTTTTACCGTATTCAATTCTACCAGATCCACTCCGTATTCGTGTTTTGCATCTGTCTCGCTCGCCCAAGAGTCGACTACCATTGGCTCAATGCCAAAATATCGCAAGTGCCTGATGATATCGTATACTTTTGAGTTCCGCGTGTCAGGGCAGTTTTCTTTGAATGTAATTCATCATCATTTATTTCATTTTCGCCTTGGGTCCGTCAAATTCCAATTCTTTATAAGAGTAGTGTTTGTCTGATTGACGAAAACAACATCTGAACTTATATTCATTTCTTTTATTATGAGAAATCATTCTTATGTATTGTTGTATATAATACTTCAAATTTACTTATATAAAACTCTTAAATATAATTCTTATATCCTTTTTCAGTATTAAATATTTCAGCGTAAACTACGGATTTTTGCTGCTTGATACTCGGAAACTTTATAAAATCGCCATATCGATATGTAAGATATTCTTTTAAATCCCGTGCCCCCATTAACATAATATTCTCTAATCAAATATCTACAGGCTAATAAAAATAATGCGAATCAAACAAGCCTTGATAAATTTTGCGAGTGTAATAAAATAACACCATTTATAATCCCTTAGTGTCATAACTGAAGAAAAATCCATATTTAATATCAATCTATCTTGTGCTTTCGGCTTTATCCCAGAAAGGCCTAGCATTACCTGTGAAAATATTAAAAACACCAACCCATTGAGCAATAATTGTCACAGCATAATAATAAACTAAAGTTAAATATTTATTTTTTGATTTTGTAACTAAGTTTAATAATGCTAACAAATAAAAAAATACCTGTCCTATAAATGCTAATAAGTAAAACCATGATTCTTGAATAAGCAATACATTAGTTGTTAATATTAGTAAATGAGATATCCAAAGTAAATATCTGCATGTTCTATGTCCAAAATAAAAATAAGAAAACCATCTGTACTTAAAAATATTTAAAATTCTAATATCAGGTAATATTTGATTAAGAATGATTCTATTCATTCTCACCTTTCGATCAAACTCATCTTTAATAACTTCTCCAGCTTTTTCAAATGCTATTGCATCATGATTTATTATTGCTCTTTTTCCTTCCAATGCATAAAATGGAGGCATTGCACTATCATGACATTGAATAGGTTCAAAATCATAGTAATCTTTTGTCCTACACGCATATAGTGCCCCATTACCAGCAGTAATTGTTTGCACTCTTCCTTCAATTTCTCTTGCTGCCAAATCACTATCCCAATAACTTGATTCAGCATTGCTAACATCACTGGCACCTTGATTGACAATAGATAACTTTCCTGAAACATATGCAATTTCTTCAGACGTAAAAGCTGCCATCAATTCTTTAACAGCATTTTTATCCATCATAGAGTTAGCATCTGTCATTACAATATACTCAGTAGTAACAGTCTTATGAGCTTCATTTTGGGCATTTGTCTTGCCTTTGCGTGCTTTAACTTCATAAAGTCTTATTCTAAAATCACGATGTTCATTAATAAATTCTTTAATAATTTTATTGGTTTTATCAGTACTATTATCAGAAGAAATTAAAAATTCTATTTTTTCTTTGGGATAATCTATTTCTAAAATGTTATTAAGCTTATCAAGAATTACTTTTTGTTCATTGTGGGCTACAACCATAACAGTTACTGTTGGTTGATTTGTATAGTTTTTTAATAACTTTCTTGATTTATATAATTTATTGATTACTTTTAATGACAATGGATATCCAACCATTGCCCAAAATATAATGAATCCACTAATGCAAAACAGCATATTTAATAATAGTTTCATTAATTTTTCTCCTTCACAGTAGCTAAACTATTTTTCTCGCAGGAACACCAATATATGTTCCTATTTCATCTATGTCTTTAACAACAAGTGCTCCAGCACCAATAATACAATTATGAGTAATCATCAAGTTATTCTTAATAACAACACCTGCACCAACCCAAGTAAAATCTTGTACTTCTACAGTTCCTGATAAATGTGCTCCTGGTGAAATATGAACAAAATTACCGATTTTATTATCATGGTCAATGCTAACGCTTGTATTGATAATACAGCCATCACCTATTTTTGTACAACAGTTAATAACTACTCCCGGCATGATGACCGTTCCATCACCTATTGTACATTCAAGCCCCATAATAGAACTTGGATGTATTAATGTCGTAATATTGGCATTCTTTTTCACTAAATCTTGAAGTATTTTATAACGAACTTCATTATTCCCAATAGCCACAAAAAAATCATGACTGTCAATGTATTTAGCGACATCGCTTAAATTTCCAATAATATGAAAATCATCAAAATTTATATTCGATATTTCATCATCAAGAAAATTAATAGTATTCCATTTCCCCATTTTGCTTGCAATGTCGGCACAAACTTTTCCATGTCCTCCTGCACCAACAATAATTAATTTGTCTTTCATATTAACCTCTTACAACCACGCCATATTAAGTTGAATTAGAACCTGTAAACGGTAGCATTGTGGCTTCCCCCTGTTGATTTATATCTTTTTTCTTAACAAAGGCTTTCCAAACTGTTATAAACACTATCTTAAGATCACCAAAAAAAGATATCTTATTAACATATTCAACATCTAATTCGAATTTTTCTTCCCACGTAATAGCATTTCTGCCATTTACCTGTGCGAGTCCAGAAAGACCTGGTCTAACCTCGTGTCGTTGTTTCTGAAAATCATTATATAACGGTAAATATTGCACCAACAACGGTCTTGGTCCGACTATACTCATGTCACCTTTTAGAATATTAAACGCTTCAGGTAATTCATCTAAACTTGTTGCTCGAAGCATTTTACCAAACTTAGTCAATCTCACATCATCCTGAAGTAAATTGCCATTTTCGTCTCTTACGTCTATCATGGTACGGAATTTATACAGTTTAAAAATCTTCTCATCTTTACCTGGTCTATCCTGAATAAAAAGGATAGGACTTCCGTGTTTTATTCTTACTAAAATTGCTATTATCAAATAAATTGGTGAAAAAACTGTAATCGCCGCTAGCACACAAAGAATATCAAACGGTCGCTTAAAAAATCGTGCATACATTTTATGTACCTCAAAACATTGATTTAATTATATGAATAACTCTCTCTTGTTCCTGCTCTGTCATCTTAATATCACTCGGCAAGCAAAGCCCTCTTTTGAAAATATCTCTTCCTACATCGCCATTTACTGAAACAAAGTCATGACCTTTAAAAACAGGTTGCATATGCATAGGCTTCCAAATCGGACGAGCCTCGATATTTTCATCATTCAACTGATTTATTATATCAATAGGAGAAATGCCGACTGAATCATCCAGTAAAATGCAAGACAACCAAAAATTAGGCTCTGTATATGATAGATAGGGATTCATTGTTAATTGACAACCCTGTAATCCTTCTTTGTATCTCGTGTAAATTACCTTTTTCAATTTCCGATGCTCATCCAAATGCAATAGCTGACCACGACCAATTCCAGCAACCACATTGCTCATGCGGTAATTGTATCCAATTTCTTCATGCTGATACCACGGAACAGCTTCCCGAGACTGCGTCGCCCAAAACAGAGCCTTTTCAATTGCCTGTTTATCATCAGACAGTAGCATACCTCCACCTGAAGAAGTAATAATTTTATTTCCATTAAAACTGATAACATTGTACTTACCAAATGCTCCCGTCTGTTGACCTTTATATGTAGCGGATAAACTTTCGGCAGCATCTTCTATTAGAACCACATCATGTCGATTACAAATTGTTTTAATTTCATCCAACTTAGCAGGTGTCCCATAAAGGTTTACAACGATAACACACTTACATTGCGGATATTTCTCAAAAGCTCTTTCTAGTGCCTGTGGATCCATATTCCAAGTTTCGTACTCAGAATCAATGAAAATTTGTTTACCACCTTCATAGGAGACCGGATTTACTGTGGCAGCAAATGTAAGGTCGGAACAAAACACAATATCGTCTGGTTTTACACCTGCCAGCTTTACTGCCAAATGCAATGCAGAAGTACCGCTTGCCAGCGCTGCTGCATGCTTTATTCCTACATAATCAGCCAGCCCTTTTTCAAAGGCATCTACATTTTCACCAAGCGGTGCCACCCAATTTGTATCGAAAGCTTCGTGTATATAATTCAACTCCTCGCTATGCATAGTAGGAGAGGATAATAAAATGCGCTCCATTCAAAAACCTCTTTTATATGATTTTTACTTCTTTCCTCACTGCCACGCCACACCCATTATGCGTGCCGTTGTTAATCGTAACTTATCCTTCATTTACAAATTATTAAATCCTACCTTCTTTTAAACATCACTATCTTGATCCTTCTGATTTATCACATAATCAGCAATCCTCACCCGTTCACCCATATCCAGCACAAATTTTCTCCACCTTTCGCAAAAGAACCTGCCTGCAGTACCAGCGACACCACTTCGGGAATTGTCATAAAATAACGAATAACATCAGGATGAGTAATTGTGACACGTTAGCCATGTTTTATCTGTCTTTTAAACAATGGTATCACACTTCCATTACTCCCCAATACATTGCCTAACCTGACCGCAACAAACTCTGCCTCTGAAACATCATTTAAATTCTGTATGATATCTCGCATATACGCTTCGAAGTCACCATAATATTGGTTGGGTATCTTAAGTACCAAATACATTGTTCTTAATTGCCTCAATAGGGCGTCCCCCATTGAAGGAACATGTTTATGGGCTGCTGCATGATATACTATATCAGGTCTGTATTCTTTAAAAACCTCATTTAACTTCCAGTTCCCGCTGTACATTATAAACATTATTTTCATAAATGTCAAAGATAATTAAATCGCTTAGGCTTATACCCATATATCTGCCTGCATAATTCTCCGTCAATAAAACCGCCGCCGAAAAAGGCCAAAATTCAAGGAACCTATCTTATTAGTTCGTTAAATATAGAATACGATACTCCGAAATGGCTCCATAAATCATATCTTACTACAACTATTCAACAAACACAACAGGTATTTTTTTACGCTTTTATATAACCCTTCGTGGTTTTGTTCTTATCAGCTAAACAGATTACTGTCCATCAATCTTCTTATTTGGATGTGCATGTAAAAATGGAAGATAAACTATATTTACAAGTAATCATTAATCATGCTGCCTGCAATCGGTTGTCTCCAGAATCCCCCCTTTTTTCTAATTAACACTAAATTAATGTATTTTTATTCCATTTTCTATCAATAAACAAGTTATCATTACTTCTTCAGACTTTATTCTACTACAACCACTCAATAAACACAACAGTTATTTTTCAGTTTTAGCTTAATCAATTATTCTCACAGCCCAAATCCCCTAAGACACCCCCTTACAAACCCCGTATACATAAGGCTATTTCAAAGCTATCAAATCACTTTACAACCATATCCATATCCAGTATAATAAAACGAAATGACTTAACAAAGGAGAAACTCCATGAACATAAAGAAAAACCGCCTATCCGGTATCCTGGTTCATCCCACCTCTTTCCCATCCCCATACGGAATCGGTGATTTAGGAAAAGGGGCATATGAATTTATCGATTTTCTGGAAGCTTCCGGGCAGCACCTGTGGCAGATACTGCCTTTAGGCCCCACCGGTTTCGGTGATTCGCCATACCAGGGATTTTCCGCTTTCGCCGGGCAGCCGCTGCTCATCAGCCCGGATCAACTTATGGAACTTGAACTTATTACTGAAGATGATTTAAACAATATGCCGGAATGGGAATCCGGCTATGTAGATTACGGCAAAGTTATCACCTTCAAAAACCAGTTATTCCATACCGCCTATCATACCTTTCGCCATACTCCGGATAAAATGCTGCTGGAGAAATACGATGCCTTTTGTGAACAGCATGTATCCTGGCTGGATGATTATTCTTTATTTATGGCAGGTAAAGATGCCCATGATGGAAAATGCTGGTTGGAATGGGAAGAAGATCTGCGAAATCCCACACCGGTTTCACGAGCCAGATGGGAAAAGGATCTGGAAGAGGAAATCGGCTATTACAAATTCCTG
>Ga0153940_1000648_pt1 | contig 17224 bp, 18 predicted proteins | sample TSNJ024MetaG_FD_104736 | JGI IMG/M metagenome (GOLD analysis project Ga0153940, IMG submission 104736) | Attine ant fungus gardens microbial communities from New Jersey, USA - TSNJ024 MetaG | ecosystem: Host-associated > Fungi > Mycelium > Unclassified | place: USA: New Jersey, Brendan T. Byrne...
GATACAGAGTAACGCTCCGCAGACTCTGATCTGTTCACGTCCATTCACACGTCGGGTTTCGGTTGGGACACTGTCTCGGCTGAAACCCGACGTCTTTGACGTTGCTAGCCATGAGCGGGAAAACTGAATTGCCTCGATCTTGGCCGGGATCGAGACATCGATATGGGGAGGTAGTTTATATCGCGACCTTTTCACGCTCACGCTTTTTGTTCTTTTCGATCTCACCCCAAACTTCCTCGTGAGAGTATAGCTCTTCGCCGCGTGCCATCGCCTCATCGTACTCTTTGATGATTTCAAGCTCGTCTGGTAACGGGACGACAATTTCAACCCCGTCTTCGTCCATTAATGGCGATTTAACAATCCTCGAGAGGATGAAGAGAACCATGCCTTCTTCAGTTTCGTCAACTTTGTCTATCAATGCGTGCAATACTTCCTTACTCATAACCTATACCCCCTTGTATACCTGCCCTCTGGGCGCAATGCCGGAGACAATGATTTTTTCTTTGGTTATTTTCTCGAAGATAACCCTGTAATCGCCAACTCGCAAGCGATAAAGCTTTCGCGTAGCTGACAGTCTCTTCACATCGCCCTCCGGGAGATTCTTAATGGCTTCTTTGATTCGCGATTTCAGTGGTTCGTTAAATGCTTCAATCTCTTTTTTAGCCCGCCTCGTGTACTCTTTTCTCACGTCCTCCGGCTTCATGCATTAACAACCTCGAGAACTTCCGAGGCTTCTCGCTGCGCATCTTCCTCGGCGGGTTCCGGATCGTCGGTAAAGTAGCTGAGCAATAAGTGTTTCTTGTACTCGTTGCCTTTGGTCATTAAATGCGGTGACACTTGATAAACGCCGTTCTGAATTTTCCTGATGAAATTACCTTCGATCAATTTTTTCATCGCTTTCCTGACGGTTTCAGTGGCAACTCCCGCTCCTGCAGCTGTCCCTCGATAAGTCCCTATGTATGTATTATCGCTTGATTTAGTGCTCTCAAGGATATAGGCAAGCACCTCGATTTGTTTGCTGTCGAGCAATCCCACAATTTGTAAAAAATCGACGAAATAGACTTTCCAAAATGCTTTTTGACCTTGAACACGCTTTGTGATCTGATCGACCTCGATAATTTCGCCTGTTTCCTGATCTAAAAGTTTCTTCCGTCTTGTCCCTATCAGAGTTCGTGTCCGCACAGGAGAGTCTTGTTGTGTTTTTGCCATACCACCACACCCCCATAAATTAATAAGTACCAGCATAATGGCACTTATTACCTGCGTCAATAGCTCGTTTGTGCCACAAAATAAGACATATGTACCGAAATTCTGCCACTGATATGCCGGAAAAGCGGCATGTTTTCAACTTTATAAACCTATGCCGTTACTCATTCATATTTTGTCCATGTTTTCCGGCGTACGGTTCACTGTCACAGCGGATTATCTCATGCCTTTTATCCGCAAGCCAGACAAAATAGATTATTCTGTCTGGCTTTCCGACTCTTGTTTAAATTGGCTGCCGATAAGATTATTGAAGTATGTCAAAAAATTCGGGCGGTTGGTGATATAATAAGCGTGGCTCCGGTAGTGGGCGGCTCGGCTGAGGGTGTCAGCCTCAACCGAGGGATTTACCGCCCGGTCTATTGGCTTCTACGCCAAATAACTTCTAGCTCTAGTTCGAATGTCGCCCGCATACCATGCAGGCGACATTTCACTTTTAGCCGAATTGTCATTTAGCCCCACCCCCTTCCGCTATCGCTTCTGAGGGCGGCCTCCCGTGCGCCCGGTGAATCAAAACCCGGAGCCACGCGAGGTCAATTATAGCTTAGAAACTCGGTCTTTCTCGTTTTACGCGATAAAGACGACGGACGATTGCGATTAGAGAGTATCCTGGGCACCGTTAAATATTTGTGGCTGAAGCTAGCGGCACACCAAAGAGCCTCGCCCAAGCCGTAGCGCACTGGAGCTGAATTTTAGGTATGGACGTGTCTTTGCACCACCACTGATTGGCCGACGTGATTATCATATCGGGAGCGGGAAAACGGGTAAAGGACAGTAAAATCGGCCACGCCAGAAACTGCTCATAACATATGAGCATCGCCGCTCTTCGCCCATCCGCAAATCGTATAATTCCCGAATCAAACCAATAGGCGTTCGCCGTCCCGGACACACCAAATGGGCACCACATCGACACAGGCACCGGTATCCTTTGACGATAGAGCCTTGCTTCTTCGTCAAACCCAAGAAAAATCATGCAATTATCATATTTGTCCGCGTCATCATAAATTTCCGCGCCGACGATCAGCGTTTGTCTTCTACTTTTCAACAGCCCGGCAAAACCGCTCCATATCCGCTCTGTCTCTTTAGTCCATTTTCCGGCGATTGTCTCCGGAACAAGAATATAAGCGTGTTCTTCCGAAAGAACTCTGACGGCGATGTCCGACGTCCTGATGAATGCGTCGGCGAAGCCCGTCGACCCGGAGGCGACTCTTCCGTAACTCGTGTCAATCCCGGCAATACCTTCCGCCTCTTTTACTTTTACCGGATACAGCGCTGCAAACATGACTATTGCGGCGGCGCATAACAACGCATTGAGCCTCTTTTTATCCGTAGCTGTCGCCGCAAGCGCAAACAGAGCCGGGAACGCGGCAAGAGCTGCCCAACCCGCGCTGGGAAACATAAAGCCCACGGACAGAAGCGGTGACGCCCAGCCAAAAAGCCCCAGTGGAGGGACGGTAAGAACGATAAAAATCAAAAGCAACCGTCCAAAGACCTCGGTGAAGCTTTTGCTGTTCGTCCACAGCAAAGCCCATGGCAGCGTCAGCGCGGCTACCGATAAGAGCCATAACGTAATGGAAAATATAAACGGCGCGTCCTGCCCAAAAAACACCGCGCCGCCGGACGGGATCCCGCGCGACGCCAGCGCGTAATACGCAAACGCAAATGCTGCCGTTTCTCCCCTCCGACTGCAAAAAACCCACGCCAAGGGCAGAAAGGCAGACAGCGCCAAACGCTCCGGTTCCGCGTGGCCGTACGCCGCGAAGCCTGTCAGCGCCCCGCATGCAGATAACGACAGATACTTTACCAAGCCCACAGCAGGGTCGCCTTGCCTTTAACCTCCTGCACCGGTACAGGGCCAAAGTACCTGGAATCATAAGCGCGCTCAACCCTGGAGCCAAGCCAAACATGATGCTCCGGGACAGTCAACGGATAATCAATGTGCCAAATTTTCACACCCTTGCTGTTGACGGAAAACACGGTGGACAGAGGAATTTTTTGACCGTTCCGATATACCGAATTCTCTTTTAACGTTATGACATCACCTGCAACAGCTGCGATATCCTTCAACAGGTTGTATTTTATCCCCGGCACAGCGAGCCGATCCACCATAACAGTATCACCAATCTTCAAGGCTTCGAGATCTGCCTTTGACACTCGCCAAATACCGCACGGAAGGCTGGGGGTGATATTTACCCTTATTCCGGTCATACACAACGCGGACAAAACAACACATACGAGCGCGAACAGAGCGGCAAAGATGGTTAACCATCCCCATACCGCCCGTCTGTCAGTACGTTTCCAGAGACATATCATCATCCGATTCCCCGTTTTCGCCTCCGCTCGCAAAGCCCGGAGCTTCCATATCCTCCGACTGCGCGCTCAGCCCCGTGTTGGTTTTGATGCGGTAGCCCTCTGGTGTCCCGTGTTTTATATCCCCGTCCTCCGCCTGCAGAAAAAGCATGATATTCTCCTCTCTCTCGTTTTGAACAAATTGGCGCAGCAAGGAGGAACGCGCGGGCGGCTTTATCTGTTTCCTCTTCACGTATGTCTCGTCATCAAACCAGTTGAGTTGCGTCCCCTCGATCGGCGGCGCACCCGCGGTAAATATGAGCATTTTGCCAGGTTCAATAATGTTGCCGTCCTTATCTTTTTTCGCTGTCTTCAAGCGTTTAACCTCATCCGGAGTCATCAAATCTCTCGCCTGGTTTGTGTAGCTTATGCTCTCCTGGTTTTTGGCAAACGGGCCGCAGAAAAACCTGCGCCCTGATATGCTCGAGGAACCCACGGCGACCGTTTTTTTCCCGAGCTTGCCGCTGATCGTCTGGGCCGTCTCCTCGTCGTTTGGGGCAAAGCAGACGTGCGTCTTGCAGCTGGAACTTATCGTTTCATCCTTGCTGTAGATAGCCGAGAGCTGTTTATAAGACTGGATAATCAGGTAGGCCTTGATTCCATAGCCCCCCATATACGATAGTGCGGTTTCAAGTAATTCGAGTTGCCGGAGCTGAGGGAACTCGTCAAGCATTAATAACAAGCGGTGCTTGTAGTTGCTCCCGATTTTGCCGTCGGGACTCATCTCCATCTTCTCCACCAGCGTGTAGATTACCTGCGTTACGATCAGACGCAATAACGGCCTCAGACGCATGAGATCGCTCGGCGGCACCACAATATACAGCGAAACCGGCTTCTCACTGTTAACCAGATTTTTTATGCTGAAGGATGATTTTTTGATATTCTTGGCGACAATGGGATCAAGATACAACGTCAGACAAGATTTGCCGGTGCTGAAGATACTGCTCAACTCCCTGTCTTCAATGGAAATCAGAAAAGAGGTCATTTTCTTGATAAGCGGGTGATGATAACACTGTCCCGTCTTCTCGTCCTTAAATCCCTCATCCCATCGGTGCAGCATGGCTTTTATGTTCCCGCAGGATATGACATCCAAAACATCCGCGAGGGACGGGGTTTCCTTGCCCGCCAAATAATGGTGGTACAGACAGTAGGTTATGGCACCCGTTATCAGGGCGAAGCCCGTTTTGGCCCAGTGATCGTTCAGTCCCTTGCCATCCGGGTCGATTAAGAGATTCGCAATGCACTGGATGTCCCTCGTCTCGTATGACGTCCCGATCCGTACCTCTTCCAAAATATTAAAGGTCGCGCCGCCGTCCCCCGGATCGGTCGGCTCGAAGCGGAGGACCGGGCCGATGGCCTGCCCGCGCCAACCGGAGCTCGCGTGCCAGTTTTCACCCTTAATGTCTAAAACGATCACTGAGCCTGTCCAGGACAGCAGCGTCGGTATCACCAACCCCACGCCCTTGCCGCTGCGGGTGGGGGCCACGGCTAAAACGTTTTCCGGCCCCGCGTCGCGCAACGGCACAATTCTTGCCCTCTTATCCTCCGGGTCAAGCCATCCGCCGAGGCAGACGCTGTCCGCCGTTCGGGTAAAAAAGCCGGTAAGCTGGACGATCTCTTCCCGCTTCGCAAAATGCGCCGAACCGCAGAGCGTGTCGACGCCTTTTTCCCTCGGCGCGCGCAACCCCGGAAGCGTCCGGAAGACAAGAGCCGATAAGAAAAAACCGCCCGAAAAAACCAGTATCGGTTTCATGACAAACCACGACTTCAGCCCGTAGCGGAGCGCGTATCGCACCGTCATTTGCCAGCCCCAGTCAATCCTGTACATCGGCAGGGGGAACGAGTGCAGGTTGTTCCAATACGAAACCAGCCAAAAAGAGAACGTCGTAAAAACGAAGAGGACGTAGACCAGACGGATGAGCGTTCTTCTCCTCTCCCGTCGTTCATTCTTTATTACCATCCCGGTCGGGGCGGTGACGTCTTCAACCCAAGTACGGTTTCTGCCCATTTTTAAGACCACGCTTCGTTAAACAATATGTCCGCGTTCACCTGTATGTTAAATCTCGTGCCGGGGCGTATCTGGATCGTCGGCGGCGTATTCAGATTTTTCTCAAACACTTTTTTGCCCATATCCGCCACGGCGTCGGCGGCGGCGCTCGCGAGTTCCGCCTTGCCTCCGTTTCGGTTTCTTCCTGTGTTAATTATGATCGTAGAGCCTCCTCCTGAGGAAGAGGACGTTTCGTCCAGCACCAGATCCGGCAAAATCGTCAGCGCTGATGTCAACAACGCCGCGGTCAGCATTCGTCCATAGTGAGGGTGGTGTTTATCGTGCAACCCTGAGTACCCCCGTTTATCCACGCCCGACATGCCCTCCAGATTGAGCGACGCGCCGTTCGGATATGTAATGCTCGTCCATCGAACTTGAACGCGGCGCTGACCAAAATCGACACTGCTGCTGTAGGTGCCGAATACTCTGCTTCCCTGCGGTATTAAGCAGACGTAAGGTTTGACAAAGTCGTATACATTTTCGCTGACCTGCGCGGTGATATTTCCGGGCAAATCGCTGTTGATCCCGGTGATAATGGCGCAGGGAATGAGCGTCCCGGCTGGGATTTTGTAGGCCGCCTGCTGGGGCTGGAGCGTGGAGGAAAGGGCCCCGGGTGCGGATAAATTTTTCTCGAAAAAACCCTGCGACGATTGCGCGGACGACTTTTGAGACTGAGAGTTCAGCAACTCCAAATAATTATTGAGGGCCGAGGGCTGCCCGTGCGCCGGTTGCCGCTCCGACCCCGCGTCCGCGGCGTCGTTTGTTGCGCCGGACGCAATGGGCCACTCTTGTATCATGCTCTTTGACAGATAAGCTACGCGTTGATGTTCCAGCCATTGCCTTTCGGACGACTGCTGCGCTGCTGCACGCATACTTTCCTGCCCTGCGGTGTTGAAAATAAAATCGTCATCAGGCGGCGGCGGACCATAGTTCGCCATTTCCGGCACTTCTTCCATCTCCGATTGCTCCGGCACCGATTCTTTTTCCCACTCCAAAACCGGTTCGCTGCCCGTGTATTGGGGTACGTCATCCTGTTTCGCGGCGTTGTGAGGGCTTGCGCGTTTTTGCGACAGGGCGTTGCTCCCTGTCAGAATTAAAAACGCGCTGACACCCACCAACGCGAGAGCAATGAAAAAGATTCTCTTCGAATACGCGCGCGTCCTTTTGGGGCTCACCGAACCCGGGGCGGTGGTTATTTCTTCTCGGCTTTCCCTGTCATACAATTCACTCAGCCCCTTCGCCCGGCATTTTAACCATTTCTGATAATGACAACTCTCTCCGCCTGCTTTCCCGAACCCAGCGTCAGCACCGCTTTTTTGATCAATTTGTCCAGAATATAGTGGTTCCCGACTTTCCTGTAGTTGACGATCTCCTGCTTCTTGCCGTTCATCAGCATAACCACGGGTGCCTCAATCGAGTTAATTCTTTGAGGGAACTCGATATAGGTCTTCAGCCCGTCGTCCCACACCCGCAACGGCTGCCATTCTATATTTTTCTTGTTCGCTTTCGCCGTGTAGTCAAAATTCAAATTGTCGATATTAAGCCCCGCGCCCGATCCGGCCCTCGCGTTGGCCTCTCCGGCGGCGTTATGCCTTTTGATGAAGTCAGCCCACTCTCCCGTGCCACTGTCCGGATAGGTAAAGGAGATAAAGGGCGTCCAGTTAGTTTTGTGGCTGACCAAATCCATGATGTAGGTGCGGCGATCCGTGTGTATGACCAAATTCGTCGCGAGATCATGCATAATGGGCTTTATCATCACGTGACAGGTCGTCGCGCCTCCGCTGCCGGATATCGCGGGGTAAATCTGCCAGTTCAGTGAATCACCGATAAAAGGCGGACTCACGACCTTTTCGCCGGGCTCCAACTGCACGTCCGTGACACGAAGCGGCCGACACAACACTCTGGGAGTGTGAGTCCCGTACATGATGGCAATCGCGCCGTTCGGCGTCTGCGTCGGCGGAGGGACTGCACCCTGAACCGGATTGGCCCATTTACGCGCCAGCTCCAGGTTTGCTTTATCGACAGGCCGCAGCGGAACCGTTTCCTTGATTTCGCCGAACAGCTCCAGAAACTTTTTCTTTTCATCCTCGAGTTCGTCTATCGGAGGCATGTCTGCTCCGGCGGCAGAGACAACCGACATAAGCGCGATGAGCGCGAGCGACACTATCAATATTGGGGGGATAATTTTCCTCATGGTTATTTGCGGCATCCTCCTGTCTTCCTAGCTGTAAGCCTGCGTAGTCTGCAGTTCCGTTATGAAAATACCGAGAGGGTTCACGATGACGCTCTTCAAATCTGTGTTTTGCGCGACATCCATCGTGAAAATCCCGGTGTGCTTAACCGACCCTCGTTTGACCCCGTTGACGTATGTGCTCTCTTCCCACTTCGCCTGCCATGCCTTTCGGCTGTCTCCCATCGGTATGATGCTTTCTATCCGGACTTCCACTGTGTGACCGTCGCGCGCAAGCTGGTACGGATTATTTTCCGAATACCATGTGTTGATGAAGGTGTGCGCCGACGTACCCCGCGGAGTCGAGGCGTACACCCAGTCGATCAATGACCGCTGCGCGCGCGAATCCGTCACCACCGTTCTCAAATTCTGGACATACTGGCCGACCCAGGAGACGAGTATGCGGTCGCTCGGCCAGTCGGCGGCCTCTGCGCGGGATATGGCGATGCTGTAGCCGTGCTTGTCAACCTGCACGATGTACGGAACCGTCTTATGCTGGAGACAGACCACCGTGATCCCGGTCACGAGGACAAAATTGAGCGCCATAGAGACAAAAAAGGCTCTCCTGTATATCTTTTTATCGCTCTGTTGCTGCGCAAATATGTCCTTCAAATTTGCCCGCGCTTTTCCGTAATTCAATTTCCACCCCCTCCTTCGCCCTACGGCGCAACGCTGTTGCGGTTATAATCAGCCGCTCTTCTCGCGAAATCTCTCGCTATGCCTATTGCTGCGCCTCCTGCCAGCATCCCTGCCGGTCCCACTATCTTCGCGGCACCTACCACAGCTTTCCCGGCCACTTTCGCAGCGCCCATTCCTACGGCAACGGCTCCTTTCCCTACGCCGTCGGAGACCGCGGCGGTTCCGCCTGCGCCGATGGCGGAACCGCTGATGAGGCCGGAAGCCAGCCCCGGGGCAGTGACCGATAATATTGCCAAAATCATACTCATGGAGGCCATAATGCCGGACAAAGTTGAGATCTGCCCCTTAGTCATTGTGGGTGTGATTTGCGGTGCCCAGCCGGATATCACCGTCTCTGCAATGTGAGCAATCAGAAGGACGACAAAACATTCCGCCCCGACGCTGAACACGCACTTCAACGTGCTTTTCGCGATGTCGTTGGACCATTCGCTGCCGCCGAAACCGAGAAACAGCATCCCGGCGGAGCAGATAAAATATGTTTTTATCAGAACCAACGTATAAACTGCTGTGATAATCGCGAAGCAGGCGAGAATCAAAGCGCAAATCAGGGTGATATATAAATAATCTCCGTAACCCAACGCGTTTCCCGGTAAAAACCCGGTATTACTCCACGCTGCGACCTTTAGCTTTTCCAACACACTTAAACCCGTGCTATATATCGTCCCCGGACAAACCTCTTCCGGCAGGGTACCGTCACCCGTCGCCGCCATCCGAAAAGATTTGATAATCGTGTCGAAAATATCCGGCCCCTTATCCAACAGGAAGAAAAATATCCCGATGATCATTATTTGCCGCACCACGGTTGCGGTGAAGGACTGCATGTCCGTCTTTCCGTTGATGATCAGCATTCCCATGTTGTATACAAGTTGTATCATCGCCAGACTATAAAATAACCTTTTAGCATATTTTTGTACGTTGCCTTTTGTCGCTTCCATAGCCTCTTTGTAATTATCAAGAAGGCTTTTTGTTGACGCCTCTGGCGTCAATTCCACCGGCGGCGTAGACGCTGCCTCCGCCTCAAGGCATAACAGTACCGGCGCAAAGATAAATATGATCGCCATAACGACTGTGAGAAAGTATGTTTTTTTCATGACATCTACCTCATCACTCTCTACCATCTAATTTCGGCTCAGTACCCCTTTTTAGGCTCTGCCTCCCATTGCCTTAATATTTCCTCGATTTCTCTTGAGTATTCTTCGCGATCCGCCTTCGCTTTCGCCATCGCCTCCTCTTCCTCCCTTTTGGCCCTCTCTTTATCAGCTTCTTGTTTTTCCAAAATTGCGCGAATCGCGGCGACGTCATGTTCCGCCTTGCTTGACGCCACGAAATACCCCGCACTGCCGGCCGCCAGCACGATGAGAACTATGTATATAACTATCTTCTTAGTAAACATTCCGTTTCCCCTCCTTCACTAATACCCCTTTTTAGGCTCTGCTTCCCATTGCCTTAATATTTCCTTGATTTCTCTTGAGTATTCTTCGTTATCAGCCTTATCACTGTCTTTTTTGTCCTGTTCGGCGGCCAAGTAAGCCGCGATCAGCATGGTCTGGCGGTTCATGGCCGCTTGCAGCTTCATCAGCTGCTGAACCGTCTCGGCGGCGATGTCGTTTCCGACTTGGATGGCCTGCATTTGCCCGACGGCGCTGCGGCTCTGCATATGAAGCCTTGCCAACACGTTGCTGTCTTGCTCCATCTGCGTCGACGACACGTCTATCCCCTTCAGCGTCGCGGCGATGCTGTTGCGGTAGGCCTCGCTCTGCCCGGAATACCACTCCTCATAGGTCATGCCCCGCTTGCTGCGTGAGACGATGCCGGGATTGCTCTGGCGAAACACCTGGTCGAGGTTGCCGAGCGCGGAATATAGGCCCGACGTCATTCGTACGCTGTTTTTCAACCGCATGAGATCCTGCTTCGCACTCACCCATACCGATTCAGGCAGGGTCATTCCCTGCTTCAGCATTTCCCGGTATTGCAGCATCTGGTTCTGAATGATCTCCACCTGTTTGGCGATCTGCTCAATTTCCTTGCCTAAAATCGCGCCCAGCTCGCTGTTATTCGCCATCTGCGTCATTTCAGTGGCGCCTCCGGTAAAGGGCACTCCTCCTCCGGCCACCGCCGGCAATGCCGCACTCAACAAAATAAAAAGAATCGCCGCCGTTTTTTTCACGTTCTTCATCCTCCTCCTATTTCCAGTCTGCGCCAGTACGCCTGCCATTCGTCACAAAAAGGCATCTGCCTTCTCTCGAGCCACTTAACGGGCCAGTCTTTGCCATGTTCCGACACCATAGCCGCTATCGTTTTCAAGTCCTCCTTTCCGGACGCGCCCGTAAATGAAAGAGCTATGGGGCCGAGATTCAACGAAAAAAGCCGTGTGCCGTTCGGTGAGGTGAGGAAATATTCTTCCTTCCTCACCGCGTTCGCGATGAGCGAGATCTCCGCATCATTCAAATTCAGCTTTCGCCTGTACAGGTCCTTCATCGTGTCGCTCTTCGCGTCCGGGTTCGGCAGCAGTATTTTTGTGGGGCAGGACTCGAAGACGATGCCGCTGATCGGCGAGTCGATGATCTGCGTCAGGGATTGCGTAGCCAAAATCACGGCGGCGTTTGCTTTGCGCAGTACCACCAACCACTCCTGTATCCGCCTGGCGAACAGAGGATTGGAAAGGGCCAGCCAGCACTCGTCGATTATGATCAGCGTGGGGCGGCCATCGAGGCGTTTCTCAATTTCATGGAAAAGGTAAAGCAGCGTCGGGGTAATCACCTGCTCGCCGAGGCGCATCAGGTCCTCCAGCTCAAACCCGGTGTATTTCGCGTACCGTATCTTTGAGCTTTCACCGTCCAAGTAACAGCCGTAGGTGCCGTCCATCGTGTACGTATTCAGGGCCGCCTGCAGCTCTTTGTCCATGATGTTCGTCCGCAGGGCCGAGAGTGTGCGCTGGTGCGACGCCTCGGTGGCCCTGCTCATGCTGTGAAGCGCCTGCTCGATCAGATCCTGCTTCTCGGGATTTATCGTGCCGTTGTTGAGCAACACCAGGGTCTGTACAAATTCCTTCGCCCAGGTTATTTGCGAGGAAGAGTCAATGTCGGCCAGAGGGCAGAGCGGAGGTGATTTTGCCGCGCCCAGATAGTAATACGCCGACTGCTCGATCGCGGCAAACAACGGATACATCGAGCGCCCTTTGTCAAATACGAAGACCTGCGCGTTGCGGTATTTGTCAAACTGGGCCGCCAGCGTCGCGAGCAGCGTCGATTTGCCTGACCCCGTCGGCCCGAGAACCAACGTGTGCCCGACGTCTCCGACGTGCAGATTCAGCCGGAAGGGATTCCCGCCGACGGACGATGCTTGCACCAGCGGCGGACTGTTTGGGGGATAATAAGGGCAGGGGCATTCCGACAACCCCGCCCAAATAGAACCGAGCGGGATAAAATGGGCAAAGTTCAGGCTGTTGATCAGCGGTTTTCGCAAGTTCTCCGCGCCGTGTCCGGGCAGTGAGCCGAGAAACGCCTCAAGCGTGTTCAGATGCTCCAGGCGGGCTCCGAACATATATTCCTCCAGTATTCTCATAACCTCGCCCGCCATCATGCTCAGGTCTCTTTCATTCTCCGCCCGGAGAACAATCACCGAGGTGAAGTGACCAAAGGAAACGCTTTTGGATTCCAAAAGCGCCAGGGCGTCGTTGACATCTTCAGCGTTTGCCGCCGCCGCTTTGTTGATTCTCACCGTTTCGGTGCGCAGCATCTGCGATATAAACGGAACGATTTTCGAGGCCCATTTTCGCTGCAACGCACTCATCTGCGTGTAAGCATGCCGGTAATCCTGGGGGATATACCGGCAGCTCCAGCGATATTCAAAGGGCAGCCGTGAGAAATCCGAGAGCATGTTCGCGTAGGACTGCCCCGGAAATCCGTCGATACTGACCGCCGCCAGATACTTGTTGTCGTATATAAGCGGCGCTCCAACCTGCAAATCGCGCGCGAGAAGAGTATCCAGCGCCCAGGGAATGTCCGGCAGCTCCGCCGAAGCAAGAAATCTGTTATTCACACACGCGTTTACCACATCCAGCAGATCCCTGCCCTTCAGCTGTTTGGGTTGAATAACGGAGGACAAAGAGGACATTGTCTCGCGGCACGCGGTTTTGAAATCATTGAGCCTTATTTCGTCGAAATAGCCCTGCTCTCCGGAAACAACGCTTTTTGCCTTGCGAAACAGCGTGCTTTTTTCCTCCGCGGGCGGTTGCCAGGTTATAAAACAATAGGTCTTCGTCTCAAAGCGATTGCCCGTCGTTTCATTTTGCTTGCGACGCTCGTGGTCAATCATCGTGGTGATTTTTTCGGAGAATATCGCGTTCGGGTATTCCGTCGTCGGCAGCCTGAAAGTCTCAAAGTGGTACATATAGCCGCCTCCGAGCTTTTTTATGGCCAGGTTGGCAAGCTCGCTCAGATAGCTCCTTTCGCTCACATCCATGGCGTCCAGATCCATCCCGCTGTACTCAAAACCGGTCATAAAACAGCCGTCCTTGAGCAACATGACCTCCGCGTCGAGCAGTGCGGCGTATCGAATTAAGTCAGCGAAAGAATGTCTCATTCTCTTCTTTTGCCCCTACCAGCGCATATACCCTGATTCCGGCTTGGTTACACAGCTCTTTGCGGCGTAGTGTTTTTTATAATGCACGGAACGTCGGTATATTTTGCTCAAATATGGGTCTCGTTTCGCCATCGCGGATAGCCCGACCGTCCCGATCACCCACAGCATGGCCCCAAAAACAGCCGTCCCCCAGTTGGCGAGGAAAATACCGGAGGGACCCGCGAGCATGGCCGACGTCATGATCGTCAACATATACAGCTCTCTTTCGCAGCCCATGATGAGGTTCGGTTGTATAAGGCTCTGATGAATCTTCGCGGCGTAATCGTCCGGGGCATTCAAGGCAGCAGCATCCCCGACAGATTAAGCACGTTCTTGGCGAACACGCCGCCGCCCATGAGGAATGAGGAGCACATGATCAGGAATAACAGGGTTCTCACCCAGCTCTGCAATTCCGTCTGCCCGAAGTAGAGCATCGCTCCGGACGCGACGAACGCGAGCACCATTACCGCATAGGCCCAGTAGCCGGTGAGGGAGTTAACGATCTTTTTAAGAGGCGTCTCCCATGGAAGCGCCTCTTTATCGTTCAAGGTGGACGCCGCGGCCGGCAAGGCTACCAAAAGGCACGCGACCGCGATAAAGAGCAGTGTTAATATTTTCCATTTCTTCCAGAACATGCATACTTCCTCCCCAACATTACGCGAATTTTAAGCAACCTGGTACAAGGCCTGCGTTTCATATCTGGCGTCTGTGTCTATGCCCGACACCCTTACCACCTGCGCCACCTTGGGGCCTATTTTGTGGTCTCTTTCCGTGTGGACGATGATGTCAACAGCATCCGCAATGAGGTTGCGAAGGTAGGCGATGTTCATGTCTTGAGCCTCCAGAATGAGCTGTTCAAAGCGGGACAGGGCGGAGCGCGCCGAGTTGGCGTGCAATGTGCAAATGCCGCCCGGGTGACCTGTGTTCCACGACTTTAAAAGATCCAAGGCCTCGGCCCCCCGGGTCTCCCCGAGGATAATACGATCCGGGCGCATCCTCAAGTTGGCCGCCAGCAAATCGCGCATGGTTATTCCGTTTGCCGCAAGTTGACTCACCTTGTTGGGGTTCAAACATTCGAGTTCGCTCGTGTCTTCCATGATGACGATGCGGTCATCTGGGCATAGCACGCTCAATTCGCCGAGCATGGTGCTTCCCAGCGTCGTCTTGCCGGAGCCGGTGCCTCCGGATATGATGATATTCAAGCGTTTGGAAAGGGCGTTGCGTAGAAAGCTTGCGACTTCATCCGGCATTCTTTGCGGTACATAGTCGTCTAAAACGAACCGGCGGGAGGAGTGCTTGCGTATGGTAAAAACCGGTGCCATGACGACAGGCGGTATCATTCCCTGAAAGCGCTGTCCCCACGGGAGGGATGCCTTTAAAAGCGGTTTTTCCTTGTTGATGATCGTGCCGTTGTAGGTTGCGATTGACCCCATCAACAAAATGGCCTCGTCGGGGGAGAAAACCATCGCGGTTTTCGACATCCCCTGCCCCAGCTGGTCTATCCAGATATGTCCGTCTGAATTGAGCATGAGCTCAATGATCTCATTGTCGCCGCTCAGGCACTCGTGAACGCCCTGAAGTTCCGTTTGTATTTTGCAGGCTATTCTTTTTTGCGACTCGATATTCATTTCTCTGTGCCTGCCTTAATAAGATTTTGGCATTACGTTAAAAATTTGAAAATCCACGGACACACGCCGCACAAAGTATCTTAAGATATTAATGTTGTCAATCTGAACAAAAAAATAATCCGTAAAACACCGTAGAGAGTGAGGGAAGTGAGATGTGTTTGATTGAAATATTTTGCTCTGCCGATAACTTGCAACATCCGGCTGGTGTGGTGGTTGCTCAAACTTCGACGCGAACGCGAAAATACACAGGAGGCTCAGTGGGCGCAAAAACGGCCCAAATAGCCCTTCTTTCGGTTTAACGTGTCTTTCCTCGTTAAAACACGAAGTCGGCGCGCTACGGGCCGTCTACGTGCGTCTCAGGGGAAATATATGGCTGAATGTCCCTTGTGTTTTTAGCCGTCGAACATGTCTTCTCGTAAGCGTGAGAACTGAAAATTACCCTGAGGCTTGGTGACACGAAGATCGTAGGGTTTTAAGCGGGCCCGTGCCATCCCGTAGGGGGCGCGGGCTTAGCGGTGGGGGTGAATGCCGCCGTAGGCGGCAGAGGGGGAGGCGCTATAGCGCTCCCCCTGTCCGCCGTGGTCTTCGGCGGACTTGCTTTCTTCCTTTTGGGGTGAATGGCTCGAAGAGCCAGAGGGCGAAGCCCTCGTGTTTTATTTTTCTACAGGACTCACTTTTGCCACCGTCCCCTACTGCTATTACTACTTACAGGATACTACTGGGACCTACTACAGGGGGATCCCTATCACGCATGTCATACCATGCGTTTATGGCTAACAGGCGGGACCGTTAATGCGTAACAGGCGGGACCGTTAATGCGTAACGAGGAAATTTTCAAAGTGCCCTCAATACTGATAAAAACCGGCTTGAGGGCACTTTTTGGCATAATGGTGAAGCGGGACCGTTAATGCGTGGATAACTCAACTTATCCACATATTATCCACAACTTATCCACTGAAAATTTAGTTTTATCCACGAAAATTAAGAGCTTATCCACCGAAATTCGCACGTTATCCACAACTTATCCACAGGTACTATTTTTAGGTACATGCGGATTCGCGGGCATTAAAACTAAATATTCCTCCGTCGTCTTTAATTTACATGCCTCCGGGTAAAGGATAGCGATCTTGCGCAATGTTTCTATGAATTTTTTCTTGAAATCTCTTTTCCCCTGCGGGGTGATTGGATATCCCGCGCCGAATTGAAATTGCAGAAGATCCCACGGTATGCGCGTTTCTTTACGAAGGTAGCTGTTGCGGTAGGTCAGCCAAAGGTAGATGTCAATGGCGAGTGGGGACTTCGTCAGAAGCTTTAAGGCTTCCAGTCTGTACGGAACAGGATGTTCAATTAGCTCAGCATAGAAATTTTCTCCAACGCGAAGTCTGGACTCGAAAAGCGCACCTTGTTTGGAATCTTCCGATGTCCATGTCCAAAGCAGGTCGGCTTCCTCAATCGGGTCTAATTTTTTGAACGAATGTCTTTCCTCGGTATCATATTTGAACCGTATGGAACATGTTGCCAAGCGTTTTATCTGATTTTTCAGCCTGGTTACGCTGCCCCACCGGCCTCCGGTTGGCATGAGACCAAGCTTTGCCATAAACTCCGACAGAGAATTACCCAGGCTTATTTCTCGGCTTTTGGTTTTCACAACTTCTGTGCAGAGCCAGCTTAAAAAAACTCTGGGAATACTGCCGTAGGGCAGGCCATAATCCGGGTCTCCGATGATCGTCAAGCTGTATTGACCATTCCGGCGAGTGAATGTATTTTCTTTGGGTTTACTATGCGGTATTGTTGTTTGAATGAGCATCCGCGCCATGTAGCCAATGTCATTAAAATCAAAGTGATCGTCGTTGCCTTGCGACGCTAAACTCTTTTCGACAAATTTTTCTTTCGCGTTATAATTCTTTCCAGTCATATGAGAAAGCCCTCTTTCTTGTTTGATTAGGGTCGGGCGGTTGATGCTAACAGCCGCTCGATCCGCTGTGTTATTATACTGCGTTAACAGCCTGTTTTTTAAGTTCTTGGCATATTGATTTCCAAGAATCTCCCTGATTTTTTTGACCTGCCAAGCGTCACAATGCCGGAAGCCTCTAATATTCTGAGTTGATCAATGAGCGTCGTCCTCGCGCAGCCGCACGTGTTGGACAGTTTCGTCGTATTCAGCGTCCCGTAACCGGCAGGGAATTCCTCGATAAGGACAGACAAAACGCCCAACGCTGTAAAACCAACGGATTTTGCAAAAACAGACATTACCCCTCCAACTATAGTGTTTTCACTATAGTTGGGAGTCTGGTTTTCTCCAAGTATAGTGTTTTCACTATAGTTGGCGGTCTGGATTTCTCCAAGTATAGTGTTTTCACTATAGTTGGGAGTCTGGTTTTCTCC
>Ga0153940_1000656_pt1 | contig 17093 bp, 9 predicted proteins | sample TSNJ024MetaG_FD_104736 | JGI IMG/M metagenome (GOLD analysis project Ga0153940, IMG submission 104736) | Attine ant fungus gardens microbial communities from New Jersey, USA - TSNJ024 MetaG | ecosystem: Host-associated > Fungi > Mycelium > Unclassified | place: USA: New Jersey, Brendan T. Byrne...
AAGCGGTGAACAGTACCTTCGCTATGATAATTATAAAAAGGCGGCAGAGGAATATACCGAAGCAAAGAAACTGGCAACTTCCCTGAAGCGGTCCGATGATGTAACAGAAGCAGACCAATATCTTAAACTGACCGACCAGATCATCCTGGCTGACGAGGCATTGCTTGCCGGTGAACATGTAAAGGCCCAGGAACTGTATCTGTCGGCAAGAGAATTATCCGTCAATTCCGGCAATGTCGGCAAAAAATATATTGACTTACAGTTAGATCAAACCAAAGACTATATCGAAGTTTATGATTTGATCACGGCAGGTGAAATAAAAGAAGCTAACGGCGATATAACGGGAGCCATAGAAGCTTATCACCAGGCCAAAGAGAAGGCGGCGGCGCTATATGCCAGGGAGGCCAAAGAAGAAGCCCTGAAAAAGCAGACAGCTGCCGAACAAAAACAGTCTTCGGCAAAACAGGCCGAGGAAGCCGAAGAAGCATCCGCCAGGAAAGATGCCCAGGCGGCAAGGGAGCAGCAAGAAGCAGAACAGAAGGCAGCAGAAGAAAAAGAAAAGGAATCCCAGGCTGCTGAATTGGAGCTGCAGAACCAACAGAAAGCTAATGACCAGAAAAATGCGATTGAACTGGAGAATAAAGGGAATGGGCTGATGGCAGCCGGGCAGTATCAGCAGGCGATTACCTTTTACCGGACGGCTCAGTCCATCTATGAACGGCTGGAGATGTACAGTCTGGTAATCAGCTTAGAAGATAAGAAAGATGCCGCCCAGGCAGGGATCGATGCAATCAGGGAATCAGAAGCGGCAGCTGCTGCCGAGACCAAGGACCCCAAGCTGGCAGGGCCGGGGCAATAAGAGGAGACTTAAGCGATGAGCCAATATACCTATACATTAAATCCGGGGAAAGAACAGACCGATAAAAAACATGCTTATAAAAGAAGCCAGCTGGAGCAGATGACAACCTTTCAGCTGCGGGAAATATGCCGGAAAGAACGTCTGGTGACGACCTCGGTCGCCCCTTTGGACAGAGAAGGGTTTATTCGCTTGATTATGCGTTTCCGCGGGCAAAAAGATTATCGGCATATTGATGAGTTCTGCGAAGGTGGTATGGAACGGATCCAGGGTGTGTTGAACCGGCTCCCGATTCATATGGTACAGGATGGTGGGATACGTATGCCTGCCAGTTTGGTCCTCTACCGAGATATGGCGGTAGATGAGTTGGATGGTGGTTTGATGGAATCAGAAGGGTATTCTCTTTATGAGGGCAATCTGCTTCTGGTGGACGATAACCTTCAGGTCCATACCTGTTTGTATCTGAAGCAAGTGGAGAAGGACTACTTTATCTGCAAAGGAAAAGAAGTGCCAATTCTTTCACCGGAAAAGCATCAGTATTCCATTCTTTACTTTCCGTCAGAGCATATCTCGGAATACTTGTACGAACAATACTGGGGCATGGAGAGTCCCTTCCCAGGGACGGTCAACTGCGTTCGGATTCCGCTTTTGGATATGGAAGTAAAAGAAGCAGAGGAAACGCAGCTGCCGTTGGTGATTGACTTTGGCAGCTGCAATACTACTATGGGAATCTGTCTGCCTGATGGCAGTCGGAAAATCGCTGTTTCCGGTAATGGATATGTAATCCCCAGTGTGATTGGCATCGCCGGGGCACAGAATGGGGTAATAGAATACATCTTCGGATATGAAGCTACGAGGGTGAGCCAGGGTAATTATCAGGATCAGGATGTACCGGTATTCTATGATATTAAGCGCTGGATCAGTGGCCCAAATCGAAATGAGAGCGTTATTTTAACTAATGGTATAAAATTGTTGATCAACCGGAAGGATATGTTGAAGGCATTCTTTAGTTATTTGCTGGAAGAAGCCAGAAAGCAGTTTAAGTATCAATTCAGTTCGGTTCAGCTCCTGGCACCAATTCGTCAGAAAGAAAAATTCAAAAAAATCTTTCAGGAGATTCTTCCGGACATAACTATTGATTGCAGCCTGGATGAAGGAATGGCTGTCTTGTTTTATAGCATTGACAGATTGATTGCAGGTGGAGAGTATGAGCCGGGACATTGGTACCAAGCATTGGTTCTAGACTGTGGTGGTGGTACAACTGATCTAACATCAGGACGGTTTCGTATAATGAGTGACCGGGTTTCATATACGATTGATTTGGAGACCAGCTTTGAAAATGGAGATATGAATTTCGGGGGCAATAATCTGACATATCGGATTCTCCAGTTACTTAAAGTTTGCATTTGTAAAGAATTTACCTCTAAGGAGTTGTGGGAAGATAGGGAATTAGAAGTAGCTTATGAGAAAGCGGAGACATATTTACCTACCGCATTTGAAAAATATGCAAATAAAGGACGGGCAGAATACTTTTATGTAAAAAATAATTATTATTATCTGTTCGAGCTGGCTGAGCGGGTGAAGAAAGCATTTTTTCAGTCTGAATTTTTGTACGAACTTTGGATTGGCACTGAAGATAGTCAGATTCATTTGGATAAATGGAAGCTTTCTGTTCTTGAAAATGGAAAAATAAAGCAGATGAACCGACAGATAAGATTTCCACTCTATCTGCATCAGATAGAGTCCTTGCTAAGGAAAGATATTTACGCTCTGATGAAGCGCTTTTTAGAACCGATGTATAAGAATAATGAATTACATGATTTTGAAATGATAAAACTTACAGGACAATCATGCAAGTCAAAAGTGTTTGAAGAGGCTTTAAAGGAGTATGTGCCGGGTATTTTGATTCAGCGCAGAGAGCAGGAGCAAAAAGGAAATGCATTGAAAATGTGTTGTCTGGAAGGGGCACTGGCCTACTTTTTTAACTGCAAACTCGGGTATATGAACGTCAGTCCTAATTATCATGTGGGGGGGGTGCCATATGAGATTATGGCATATACCCATGAGGGAAAAGAAAAAATACTGGTTCACAGTTTTGACCGGGATGGACATATTGGCTTTATATCAAGATTTAAGGTTGGCAAACAGCTAGATATTCATTTGAATTATAGTACTGGAGAACTTTTGAAAATATATTATTATGAATGTAATATAAAGGATTTTGAGCAGACAACTCAGGAGTCGATTAATGCGAAATATTCAGGTACTGTTATTCAGGAAGAGACAGATATTATTTTAGAGGGGGAGATGAAATTCTTTATTTGGGCAGACCGAACCCAATGGGGATTTGTGGTTCTTCCTGTTCGCAGAGAGAACGAATTGCTTTATGTTGGTCAGGAAGTGTTTTTTGATTTTGAAGATGATACATGGGAAGAGAATTTCTTTGATGGAAGGAAGTAAGATGGATAACAGGGAAGAGATGAGGCAAATGATTCGGAAGGAAATTCATTCGATTAATAATTCTGAAGAGCGTGTGTTATTCAAAGAGCTAATGGAAGGGGTGTTCTTGTCACTTTATGAAACAAACCAGAAAATGTATGAGCGTTTAGAACATCGTGTAATGAATGATTTGTCCTATGATGTTAACAGATACTTAATTCGAACCGGATTAGTTGAGCGGGCATACCTGGATCCCTCACATCACCTAATGGGAACCGTTTGTGCAGAGGACAATCATCGTCCAGTATATACAGCAGGAGCGATTCGCAAGATATTGGGAAAGCAGGGGAAGTTTTGTATCACATCTGTATTTTTCCAGTGCGATGCATTAAAATTAAGGACAATTTTAGAGAAAAAAGATAAATTCAATGGTGTGGTTAAGTTGAGTGAGGATTTTTCAGTGCTCCTATCCCTGGAGGCGAGTACACGGTATTTGAAGCAGATTGAGCATTTATATCATTTGTTTATAAAAAATGGAATTCCGTGGCAAACAGTAAATGCACCATATTTTTTTAAAATGATTGATGTGTATATTACTGAATTGCCGACGGAAATAGATGATAAAGAAATAATTGATAATATATTTTGCGATTTTGGTGAGTACAACCAATTTGCAAAGTATGATATGGTTCCGATTTGGAATATCAAGCATCTGAAGTTGAAAAGCTTTGGTTTTCCAATTGCCTGCGGTGACCATAAGAATTATGAGCATCGGATATTAATTCAAGATTACGGAATGGAACATTCCTACTTGATTGAGGAAGAGGAGCGAATTATACATGTCAGGCAGAATGATAATTGCTTAATTGCAACGGGAGCATTCTCTGATCCGCAAAAGTGGAATATCTGTGTGATTATTAGCGGCAGGGAAAATAAAATCGATCGATATAGTTATCCGATCATGATGAACTTAAGAAAGGATAACTTTTCGGAGCGGTATTTATCAAAAACCGGACAGCGGATAAGGACAAAGATGGAGCTTGAACGGTATATTAGTGGATTTGATTTGGAAGAGTATGTGGAGTATCAGGGATATGATCTTTGTAAGAGAGATTCGGCAGCGATGGAATCAGAAACATATTCCATGAATTTCTTTATTGAAGATGAAATCAGAGATTATGACAGCAGTAAAATACTGTACTTAAAATTTAGAAATAAGGGGAATCATTCCTGGTTAATAAAAGATTTGGCAAGTTTCATTGTCTCTGAAGTGCAAAGACAATATCCGGAATACCAGTGTAGAGGTAGAATTCTATGAATTATCTATGGGAAGTAATTTTGTTAGCGAAACAAATGGGCATTCCAGAAAGGGAAATCCGATTTAGAAAAGCTGAAGTATATAGTGCCTATATGGAGATTTCAAATTTATATTTGAATCAGGAATATCTGAATGAGAGCAAGATCGTTGAAGTAAATCCATATTTACGCTTTTTCGAAATTTTTAAAGACTGCTTCCCGACAGAAGAAGATGTTTATCCCGAGTTAAGAGATAGGTTATTGAACATCATTTTACATGAAATAGCACAAAATGATTCATTATCGGGAATGACGCGCGAAGAGTACTATAAAAAGTTTCTATATAGAGATTTTTTGGAAGGGATATATGGTGCAGCCTATAAAAGTATATTTGAGCTTTTTAATAGGAACGAGCAAGAGCTTATGCTGTGCAACATGCTGAGGCTATATGAAACGGGAAACTCTCTTATGCTTTTCAAGGACATGATGAATGCCTTGATAGACAATAATATTATATATATAAATAACCAGAACCCATATGAAATCATTATCTACATTGGGCAGAAAAAGCGGCGAGAGATAGAACTTAAGATCCAGTTTATGATGGGGACATTTTTAGATATTTGCTATCAGGTAGAAATCTATTATGAGTACCATTTCGGAATTATTGGAATTGAAGACACTATGATAATGGACAATATTGCAATGTGCTAAAAGGAGAGGAAATGTTCAATTATAGATATCCGCAATTTGAGAAGAAACACCTTTTGCGAACAGAAATGCTTGATTTACTGAGAGACAATTCCCAAGATTTTTTGCAGATGTATTTTAGCAATTATGGAGATGGGGTCTTGGCAGGATGTAACCTTTCTTGGGAAGAAAACCGCCTGACCATTCACCCGGGTGTAATTTACCGCATGGGAAATCTTTATTTCCTGCAGGAACCATTTCATTTGGAATGCGTAGCCGATAATAGAAAAAAGTATCTAAAGGTACAATTTTTGACGGAAGAAAAGGATGTCACGCAGGTCGTTGGGAACACTAGAGTTTTTTTGGATGAAGCAAAGGTGGATCCTATCCGTGAGATGGAGTTATGTCGGTTCCATTTTCAAGAAGGTGCCAAGTTGAGAGATACGCATGAAAATTTTGAGGACTATTCAACGCAATATGACACGATAGAGACTATCTATGCACCATTTTCAATCTGTGGAGGCAGCTCTCTCAACCCAGTAGTGGTAAAGCGGTTTGCAAAAGAAATGTTACAGGCCGGAGTTGCGAACGCTCATGATATTAGTTTTGCCATGACGGTTCTTGCTGCTGAAGGTGTCGTATCACCGCAGTGTATCGGAGACTATGTGAATCTTCGCCTAGGCCAGAATAAATCCGGCTTAAACGTCGGGGAATTGTATTTTGGCCTGCTGGAAATTCGGAAGGGATTCGATAAAGAGAAGAAACACAGCAGAAATAATGTTGAGCGAAAGGTTTTATTAATATAGGGAGGAACAACAATGAATCAAAAATCTGATATGTTGGATGAGAAAATAATCAAGGAAGAATATGAAAGAATCAAGGTAAGCCGAGAAGCTGATCGGGATGAGGAAATAAGAAAGCGAATTTTGGAAAAAGAAAAAAACCAAAAGTCAGTTTCGCTTTTTTTTGAAGAAATAGCAAATGGAAGCACAGAGCTGAATGGCGTTTCCTATTTAACAGAGAAACGGAGTTGTTTTGAAGAGCGGGTCAATCTTGCATTATTTTCAGAGGATATTGAGCTTTTAAATGAGAGTGAACAGATGCTGTCAGTATGTTTTAAGCAAGCGGAGTTTTCCATTAACATATTTTATAGTAAAGACCCATTGGATCAGTTTACACAAAAAGAATATGTGAAGCGGATGTCAGAGCAGGCAAAGCAACAAAAGCTTCAGCTTGTACCGGTTGAAAATGGCGAATTAGTATCGCAACAACAAAAAATTTATTACAATTCTGTGATTATGGATACTGCCGCTGCTACCCTTTTTATCTTAAATTTCCACTGCGTGCGTAAACATGATGGGATATTAGGAAATTTTACGTGCCAATTAAGAAACCGTTTCCCATATGAGAATTTATTTAAGGCAACGATTGAACATTTCTATGTATGTGAGGAGGATGATTAATGGAAAGCAATGCAGTGACTTATGAAAACTTAAGATTAAGTACTTATGAAGTGGAGCATATTACATATTTGTCCCTGTCTAAGTCGGCAAATGACCACGCAAGCCTGGATGTCGTTGCAATTCTGGGTGAGCAGGTTGCAGACCGGTATATCTATACAACAAATGAGCTGACGCCTATTATGCTATCCTATAAAAGCGAAACCGATGAGGACATAGTACTTTTTAAGGGGATGGTAACCAGTTTGCAGATAAGCAAGCAGGGAGGTGTATTTTACATGAACCTTAGTGCAAAGGGTGCTACATGTATAATGGCAATACAGCAAAAACGCCGCTCGTTCCAAAATACATCCATGACGACACATCAGGTGATAGCAGAGGTTTTGTCACAGTATGAGAATGCAAACTTTATTGCTCAAATCCCGGATTTGCCAATCGGGGGACTATTGCTTCAGTACCAGGAAACAGATTGGGCATTTTTAAAGAGATTAGTATCCTGGTATGGCGCGACAATAATACCAGAGGTGAGGGCTGATGGCATTGCCTGCTTCGTAGGTGTTCCAGAAAATAATGAATGTCAGCATATAGATGCGTTCCGGTATCGTGTGTCAAAATCTATTGAAAGCTATGAGATTATGAAAAATAATGGCTGGCCGGAAGTTCAGGAAATAGAATATGTTATCTTTACTGTGGAGAATGAACAAATTTTCCAGATCGGGGATAATGTGGAATTGGACGGGAAAAGCTTATATGTTGAATCAGCCGTTCATGTATTGGAGGATGGAATTTTAAAAAATACATATGCATTAAAGTTAAAAGAAGGGTTTAAATCACTAAAAGTATATAACACCACAATCGTAGGATGTTCGCTTAATGGAACGGTTATTGGGGTGGCAAGGGACAAACTGATGATTGACCTGGAGATTGATGGTGCTGGCAGAGCTGCTTATTGGTTCCCTTATTCAACGATGTCCGCTTCTCCGGATGGGAGTGGATGGTATTGTATGCCCGAAAAAGGGGATCAAGTAAGAGTTTATTTCCCTACGAAAGAAGAAAAAGATGCATATGCGATCAGTGCGATTAGCGGCCATGAACCAAAGGCAGGTGATAGCCAAGATCCAATGGGAGATCCCAATATTAAGCGTTTATCAACGATTTATGATAAGGTTATTCTCTTTGCGGAAGAAGGCATTCTAATAAACTCTGACAGCGGGCAAGCATCTGTTTTCCTCGGGAAAAATGGACAGATAACGTTGTATGGAGCCGAAAGTGTAAATGTGACAGCAGAAAAAGAGGTGGCCATAATTGCACAGGAGTCTGTTTTGATTGGTGCGACGCAGTCGGTGACATTAAAAAATAGTGGGGCAAGTATAGAAATTAAGGAAGACGGGAATATCACTTTGCAGGGAAAAAAGGTTTACAGCAACTAACTATGGAGGCATATATGGTACGTGAGGATGCTTTAAAAGGGTTTAAAGAGGAAAGTCAATATTTGCTGGGTGAGAGTCTTGCTAAAAGGGAGCAAGCAGTAAATGAAGAGATCGGTTGGCTTTATGACAAGGTACTGGAAGGAATGAAGAGGCTATCTCAAATGATTATTAAAACTCAAAATGCGGATGAAGACTATTTAATAAAATTTTTTCAAATATCATTATTACGAACACCGGTTACGGAAAATCGTGTTTTATTTGAACTCTCTGCATATAATGAGGAATATTTTCTTGATAAAAAGATAAAAGCGGTAATCATTGATGGAACAAAGGTGTTTGAACCACTGATAACGCTAAAGGAACAGTTGTTGATATTGGCAAAGAAATATGATGGCCGGATTTTTGCGTGTGACATCGAACGTCAAATTGCAGCCTGTGCTTTTGATGTTAATCGTGAATTGGCGGAAAGATTCCGATATCTTTTATGGGATTTCGATGAACATGAGTTTATACAGGGAATAAAAAAGAATCATTTATTTCTTGTAAAGTGGGGAGGACACTGGGAACAGAGTGAGACAATTTTTCTTGGTGATGAAAGCATAAAGAATCAGAACTTATTTGAAGAAAAAAACGAGTTGAATACAATCGAAACAATTAATTACGATTATGTTTTTAATAGTTGGGATAAGGTTTCATTTGAGAATTTAGTGATGACCGAAAAACAGCTTCTTTTTCAGAGCTTCCGCTATTGCAATTTTGTGCGTTGTGCAATCGGGGGGAGCATTCTGGTCGGAAGTAATTTCCGGGGATCGATGATGAACCGCAGTGCATTTGTGTCCTGCAATTTTTGTAAATGTAATTTTAAACAGATGCAATTGGAAGATGTTCATTTTATCCAGTGTGATTTGGCAAATGCGGATTTTAGGGATACTGTCTTTTCAGAAGTCACGTTTGGGGATTCGTCATTAGCGGGAGCACTGTTTTCCAGGAAGGATATAGCGTTTTTACATTTGAGTGACAGACAGATGCAGGAAATTATTGTGGCCTAAAGGAGATCAGCCTATGTACTTTGCAATCAATGAAGATAAAGCAATTAAAAATCGGATTAAATTCCGGGACATACAAAGCGATACTTATGTTGGGATAGAAGCAGAAGAATTGGAACAGGTTAGCAGTATGACAGTGCTTTTTGTCGAAGGAAATACAGAGAGTGTCTATCCTGATTTTATTCAATCCCCTGTTTTTCTTGTATCAGATCGTATGAAGAGAATTATCGAGCCCTATGACAATACAGTAACTTATAAACAAGTCGTATTTAATCAGGTTAAGGAGAGAAGACAGGAGATTTTTTGGCTAATTGCCCCCAGTCAAATTTCATGTATCCACCAGCAGACCAAATATCATCCAAATGGATGGATTAAGCATCTGGTTTTAGATGAACAAAGAATGGAGAACCGTCGAATCATCCAGGTTAAGTTGCTTCCAAAGCCGGAATTGATATTTAACCTGGATGTTTGTGAGGCCATTATGAGAAGAGATTTTATCGGGGTTAAGTTTAGGAATATTGATATGAGCGGTGAAGTGGCCAGATTGGATGCAGGAGGATGAGATGGACAGTAATCAAGAATTTGGGGCAATTGACGGCCTGGTAACAGCAGAAGCTAAGACGATAGTAGAAACCACAGGAGAATCCGGAAGAGGTGAAGACCCTGGCATTACCCTGGAAGACCACGTAGCAATGGCCAATAAAATGCTCAGGGATAGTAAAGAAGGGAACGAGGAACAAAGTGCGGCTACTGATGAGAGCGATGAGACAGCACCGCTAAGCGAAGATGAACAGAACTTTCAGAATGAGCTTGAGAAGGCCAGGGCAGCACAGCAAGAAGATGAAGCACGCCAGGAACTTATTGAAGCGCGAGGCAATAGCCGTGCGGGCCAGGATTTGGCTATTGCAATGCAGATTGCGGATGAGAAATTGGCAATGGCTGAGGCCATTAGTGCCGTGACGGCAGATAATCCTATTTATGTTGTTCATGGTGCCACGATGGTGTGCTCAATGGGGACAAATGAAGCAAGACTGGTAGTACCTTTAGATCATGGTGTCTATGCGAAGGGCCATCCCCAGCTAACTGTAGAAGACTGTAAGTCACTGATAAATATCAAGAGTTTTATAAGCTGTATGAGTCCGGCAAATCCGCTTATGGAGCAGGCAGCAATTGAGGCAGTAAAATCATTTAACGAGGAACATCCGGGGATTATTAACAGAATAAAGTCATGGTTTGGAATAAAGCCGAAAGAAAAAGAGATTAAGCCCACAGATGAGTTGCTGAAGCAATGTATTTGTGAGTGTATCCCTGATATCACAACAGATGTATGGGGTGATGGAAATACAAAGAATTTGATAGAAGGAGTTGCAACACTTGGACAAACAGAAAAAATAGTTTGCCTGCATGGCGGCAAAATTAAAATATATCTTGACGGGCAGGATGAATAGGCGGAGGTAGCAATATGAAAATACAATATCAGTCTATATGGATTGATTTACCATATCAGATTGTAGCCGTTACTGGGTTCGGCATGTCGGAAGGCTTAAATAAGCATACACAAATCATGGTTGAGGCTGTCATTGAAGACGACCAGGTGGATGGTTACATCAACCAAAACGTGGAGAACCAGATCGTCCAGGCAGGCTGGATCAGTGAAGCATCAGAAACATGTTTTTTCAAAGGATATATAGTAAATACGGGTATATACTATGAAAAAGGGCAGGCAATGCTTGGACTCATTGCTGCTTCCTTTACTCAAAAGTGGGCAATCGCCAAAAAAAGCCGTAGTTTTCAGAATCAAGATGCTACATACAGTGATATTATTTCGGAAGTGATTGGTGCATATCCCGGGGCCTCATGGATTAGTTGTGTTGACACTGACAGAAAAATCGAGGGGCTTATCCTCCAGTATGAAGAAACTGATTGGGACTTTTTGTGCAGACTGGCTTCTCATTTTGGTATTTTTTTAGTAGTTAATGCGGTAGAAGCAGGAGGCAGAATTTATTTTGGTATGCCGGAATTAGATTACGGACATGAAGTGAAAGAATCCAACTATGATTTATCACAAGATGTGATAGAGTATCGGACGGATGCTGAAAACTCAGAAGACCAGTGGTTAATGCAAGAGAATTTAAGCTGGAGCATTATATCACAGGAACAATGGATTATGGGAGAACAAGTCTATTGGAACCAGATTGCCTGCCAGGTGGTTGCTGTACAGATCGTATCGACAGGTTCTGAAATTTATTATGTCTATTCTTTAGCAAGAAAGAACGGAATCAGAGCACAAGGGTATGGGAATAGTGCAATCACCGGCCTAAGTTTGCCGGCTGTGATAAAGGAACGTAGCGGGAATCGGTTAAGAGTTCATTTCGAAATCGACCCAATTTACAAATCGGATAATAATATATATTTTACATATGCCATTGAAACGGTAAGCTGGTATTGCCTTCCGGAAGCCGGTAGTTTGGTACATATTTATTTCTCGACATGGGATGAAAGAAGTGCGATAGCAATCCATGCAATGAGAATGTCGGGCGGGGCGCAGGGAAATACAAGTAAGGGAGCAGTTGGCGATAAATCATTTACTACCCCCTGGGGAACCGAGATGACAATGTCGGAAACCGGCATTTCGTTCATTTCAGATGAGAGCGGAGCATCCACTATAACGTTAAATCAGGATGGGACGCTGAATCTGAACTCAAAAATAATTGCAATAGCATCAGCGGGAACCTTAAACATCGGAGAGCCTGCGGAAGGGTGCTTTGAAGGTGCAGCGGTAGTTGCAAAGAATGTCACCATTGAATCCAAGACCAAACAGGTCGGGGTGGGAATCCTAAAGGAATTTTCATTGGAAGCAGCACCGGAATTAGTTGAAGATAAATCAGTGGGGCTTTTAGATGATGGGAATGTTTTGCTAAGGGCATCCAATGCAGTTAATTATTGTGGTGAACAAAAGGACCCTCCTCTAACTACATATTCGGATGATGCTATAAAGGAAGAGGCAGCAAAACAAAGAGAAAGTCAGAATAAAGAGGTAGTAGAGGTACGTGAAGCAGAGGCTGATGGAAAGATTACTATCGGAACGGTTTGTTTGGTTGGTGGTCTTTTGGTTGCGGGGGTTGGATTAGCGATAGCTACAGTTGCCACCGGTGGGGCAGCTGCACCTGCATGGGTACCCTATGCTGCGGCAGTGGGTGCAGGCCTTGGTACGATAGGGGCTGTTGAGGGCGGGTTTAGTGTCGCCGAAGGTGTACAGGATAAAGTAAAATTACGCTCTGGTGATTTTACACAATCATTTAACCCTATTCTGCAATATTGTTACGGAAATAATAGAGAATTGTATAACGCACTCATGGTAGGGAAGGTAATGTTTGGGGCATCGCTTGTAATGGCGGCAATGGGGCCGCTTATTGGAAGTGTTAAACCTGTAGCATTTTTATCAAAACAATTTTTTGTTAATCTAGGTAAACAGGCAGCAATTGGATCAACTTTAGCGATTGGCCAGACACTTCTACTGGATATAGCCGATGGATATATCGATCAGGACATAGCTTATTATGCTTCGCTAGGTGCAAAAACTACGGCAGTAACCCTTATTGGTGGGCTTATCATAGGACCGGCAATTAGTTTTATCAAAGGACTCGGTCCAATGCAGGAATTCTTTAAGACCAGTGTGTATGCTCCATTGGCAGTTGTTGGCCTGGAGACGGCCGGAGATGTTATTTTGGATGCAATAGCCAGTTATGTACTTCATCAGGACTTTAACCTAATGGTGTCAATTACGACACATTTGGTAAGTAATGTACTGTTTTCCATCGATCCTGTTGATGTAGTTACAGGCAGTATGTATCAAAAAGAAACCGACATGCTGCTCTGGGAGTTTGGTGAAGCAACATTTTTGATACAACGATTTTATAACTCTGGTGCATTTTATTATGGAATCGGTGGAAAGAGCTGGAGGTTCTCTTTTGATTCTCGGATTATATTCCGTGAAGATAGGCAGTATGCTGATATCTTCTGTGAAGATGGACATTCGGAATCCTTTATCCTTACCAAGGATGGGTATCAAAATAAAAAGGGAGCCAATCAGGCATATGAACTGGTACAGACCAGCGGGGAGGATTATGAGTTTATATGTCATAGCCAAAAGAAGGTATATGGTTATAGTAGCGAAGGACGACTTATGGTTATCCGGGGTCAGGCCGGGAATGAAGCAAGATTCTATTATCAGGGAGCACGTCTGAATAAAATTGTTACATTTACCGGACATGAGATTACTGTCTCATACCAGGGCGGCTATGTGTCTGAATTAAAAGACGAGACAGGAAGAACAGTACAGTATATGTATGAAGGTGATTGCATCACCCATGTCTGCCATGTGGACCAGGGAATTACCAGCTACTGCTATGATGATAAAGCGAACCTGATAAAAATCGTCAATCCTGCCGGCTATGCCTATATCACCAATGAGTATGATGAGAAAGGGCGGGTTATTGCCCAGCACTATCCCGACGGGACAACCAGTACGGTCACCTATGATTCAGAAAAACGGGAGACGACGGTCTACATGGAGACGTTTGACCGGACGGAACATTACTGTTATAATGAGCAGAACCTGGTCACCAGCAGTACGTTTGATGATGGGACCACCATAGCATATGGTTATGATGAATGGCAGAATCGTAATTATGAAAAGGACCGTGTGGAGAATGAGACCCGGAGAGGGTATGACCAGAGTGGAAACCTGCTGTATGAGGAGGAAACCTGCGGGCAGCGCTGGGACTATGAGTACGATGAGAGTGGGAACTTGATCCGGAAATGGTCTGCCGGTGGCGAGGAGCTGCGCTATGATTATGACGAGAGAGGCCTCTTGGTAAGGAAAGAACAAAAGATGGCGGAGGGAGTCTGGAGCAGCACCGTCTATCAAACCGACCGGTACGGAAGGACCCTTCGCATGACAGACGGGGAAGGGAATGAAACCCTGTATGGATACGAGGACCAGAATGGCCTGAGCCAGGAACCGACCCTAATCGTGGATGCTCTTGGGCAGGAGGTCCGTTATGAGTATGACAAGGCAGGGAGACGGACGGCTATCCTCACGGAGTATGGAAGGGTGGAGTTTGGTTATAACAACCGGGACCTGGTAACCTGTATCCGGGATGGGGAGGGGAATGAGACCCGTAAGTCCTATGACATGGCCGGGAATCTGACCGTGCTGATCCCGCCTAATCTTAAGGACAGCGGGATGGGCTGGAGTTACCGTTATGACCACTTTAACCGTCTGGCAGAGGAGCGGAGCCCCATCGGAACGGTTAAAAGGACAGACTGCGATCTGGCGGGGAATGTGCTAAGGGAAATCCACCCACAGGCATATAGCGAAAATGGCGAGGAGGGTGCCGCCATCCGCTATGAATATGATTTCGACCGGAACCGTCTGCGAACCATCTATCCGGATGGGAGTGTGGAGCGGAGTTTTTATAATGCAAATGGAAAAGAGATCAAGCATGTAGCACCGGAAGATTATGATCCGGTTCAGGATGATGGACCGGGAAAATCCTATGAGTATGATACGATGGGTCGCCTGGTAGTCATTCGTGACCCCGAAGGACAGATAGAGAAGACCTATACCTACGACTTGCGGGGGAATATCGTCCGGGAACAGGATGCTTTAGGGCACAGTACCTTCCATAGCTACGATCTGGCCGGAAACCTGCTGGAAACCCGGACGCCGGTCCAGGAACTGGAAGGGGAGATCTTTTACCGAGTTGTCCGCTATGGATATGATAAGAACCATAACCGGATCAGCGAGCACCGGGGACTTGACCTGGTAAAGGAAGGGGAGAACCCCAGATGCTGGAACCGGATATCCTATGCTTATGACAGGCTGAACCGCCTGGTCAAAGTCTGTGATGAAAAGAAGGCCCAGATCAGCTACCAGTATGACTGTCTGAACCAGAAGACCTGTGAGCGTATGCGGATCAATGAGAACACCTGGAAGGTAATCCACTATGAGTATGACCGGGCCGGAAGACTGACCGGAAAACGGGAGGAGATCGACCATAAGTTCCTGACTCCGGAAAAGAAGAAGGGGGCTGCCTGGGCGGTAACCCGCTACACGTATGATGGGAATGGGAACTGTATTCAGGTCCGGACGCCCAAGGGTTACCGGAAGGAATTCACATATGATGCCATGGACCGGATCATCGGCCGGACCGAGACGGATCAGGAGAGCAGGATCAAGCGGATCTATGAATACCAGTATGACGGTGCGGATAATCTGACATTATGCATTGACCGGAGCAACAAAGAGAAACGGAGCCGGAGCTACCGGTATGATTACCGGAACCAGTTAACGCATTACATGGATGAAGAAGGGGCCACCTCCCGGTTATTCTACGACCGGAATGGAAGGATCCGCAAGGTAGTCAGGCCAGAACAGTATGACATGGGGAAGGATGATGGTACCGGAATCAGTTATCTGTATGACGATCAGGACCGCCTGTGCAGGATACTGGGCCCGGATGGAACCCTGCAGGAGGAACATATCTATGACCGGCTGGGGAATCAGACGGGTATCATCCGGGGAGGAAGTATCCATCAGGGATGTACCTATGACTTAGCCGGAAATCCGGTGACAATATCCCAGGGAACAGAAAAGAAGCAGGTTCAGAGCTATACCTATGATGCCTGGGGAAATATCAGCGGCCTGAAGGATGGAAACGGAAACAGTACCCGGTTTATTCTGGATGAGTGGGGAAGGATCACAGAAATCCACAACCCGGATGGCGGAGTAGAATCCTACACGTACGATTATGCCGGAAACATCACCAGTACTACAGATGCCAATGAAGGAACGATCACTTACCGGTATAACAGCTTTGGCCAAGTGAATGAGATCATTGACCAGGACGGTGTCAGTGAGTATTTCTATTATGATGAGGAAGGCCGCCCGGAAACCCATATCCACCGGAATGGAAATGTGGAGCGGACCCATTATAACATGGATAACCGTCTGCTGTACCGGAGAGGGGAAGACAAAAAGGGCCGGAATGCAGTCACCAACCAGTATGTATACTACCCGGATGGAACCCTGAAGGAGGCGGAAGGCGGTGGGATCACCTATCATTATGAGTATACAAAGACGGGCAGCCTGAAGCGGAAACTGGCGGATGGACAGTCGCTGCTCACTTATGGATATGACAAGAATGGGAACCTGACCGAACTGGTGAATGGAGAAACCGGAACTACCACTTACCGTTATGACTTATGGAATCGCATTAGAAAGGTGCAGGCCGGAAGACTCACTGCGGATTACAGCTACACCTCTGCAGGACAACTTGAGAGCATAACATATGGGAATGGCGTTAAGACAGCCTGCCGGTATCTGGATGACGGCCAGTTGGGCAGTCTGGTAAGTGTGACCGGAGACGGAAAGGTTCTGCTGAATTACGATTATGCCTATGATGGGAATGGAAACTGTATCAAAAAGTCAGGAGATCGGTATCAGAACGAATACAGCTATGACCCAATGAACCGCCTGCGCGAGGCAGCATACGATGGAAGACAGGAATGGTACAGCTATGACCGTGTAGGAAACCGGCTAAAGAAGGGGAGCCAGGAGAAGGAGGAGACCTACTACTATAACCAGAAGAACCAGCTGACCCGCTTTGAGCGAGAGAACGATTTTATCACATATCTCTATGATCAACAGGGGAATCTGCAGGAGGAGAAGGGCCAGGGCCAGACCAGAAATTACCGCTATGATTGTCTAAATCGCCAAAGTAGTGTAGAGACTGGAATCTTCCATCAGGAAAACCGTTATGATGGGGAGAACATGCGATATGAGACGGTGGAGAACCATAAGGTGGTTCGG
>Ga0153940_1000658_pt1 | contig 17015 bp, 15 predicted proteins | sample TSNJ024MetaG_FD_104736 | JGI IMG/M metagenome (GOLD analysis project Ga0153940, IMG submission 104736) | Attine ant fungus gardens microbial communities from New Jersey, USA - TSNJ024 MetaG | ecosystem: Host-associated > Fungi > Mycelium > Unclassified | place: USA: New Jersey, Brendan T. Byrne...
ATGAAGAAATAATGCAATTTATAACAGAAAACAATGAGGATAATGCCTGAAAAATCATAAAAAAGGATTGAGTTTATGGATTTTGGGCCGTTTAGGCGTAAAATCGCAGGAAGTTAAGGATATAGGTATATAAGTATACCACAAAGAGGAGATAACGTAAAGCTATTTAAATTCTCTTATACTAGTCACTGGAATATTGTCAAGGGGTGTTAAGTAAATATTTTTAAACGAAAGGTAAAAAACCGAAAAGCCACAGGCGGGAATCCAAATTCCAACCGGCGGCTTTTATTTCCGTACTCAAGTCAGACCTTGTGAGTAAATGTTTTTAAGTAACATAGGAGAATAAAGAATACCCCCCCAAACGGCGAAACAAGGTATCCTTTTGGATTTTCGCAAAAAGAAAATATATAATTACACTATCTGCCGGACTACGTCCGACAGAGAAAGACATTATACTGCTGTTTGCGCCAAAATAATTGCTGTACATATTGACATATTCAGCAACATATTGTACTATAAAAAACGAGTGTATATATATACTTATGATCGCAGTCCACTGGATGATTTTGACTTTTTAAATGGAAAGTGGGGTTTGTTATGGCTTCATTTATCGATGCGGATAAAAAAGAAAAATTATGTGTGAATATGGCCACAAATTTACCGGTATTAAGAGCTAAGGTGAGATTGTCGCAAGATGATTTAGCGGATCGATTAGGGTTTTCGCGACAAACAATTAGTGCAATCGAAAACGGCAAAAGAAAAATGCAATGGAGTACATTCACGGCCATAGCCCTGTTTTTTTCGAAGGACAGTGAAATAAGAGAGCATATGGTCATAATGGGAATATTGAACGATGAAGTCGAAGAAATGCTAATCATTGAAAAAAAGACACTATAAGTCAAGAATATTCACGTAAACAAGAAGAAAAAACGAGGAGGAAGAGCAATGTCAGACATATTCCAAATTGTCAAGTACGAAGGTGATAACAGCACCTTTATATGGAAATCACCTGTTGAAGATTTCAACACAGGAACTCAACTCGTAGTCCACGAATCTCAAGAAGCGATATTTTTCATGAATGGTCAAGCGTTGGACTTGTTTGGCTCGGGTCGCCATACTCTTGAAACGCAAAACATTCCTTTGGTAAGTAAATTCCTGAACAAGCCAACTAACGACCTGACTCCTTTTCACTGTGAGGTCTATTTTATAAATAAGACTGAGCAGATGTCGATTAAATGGGGTACGGATAGTCAGGTTCAATATATGGAACCGACATATAAGTTCCCGTTAAAAATCGGAGCTTCGGGTGAAATGTCGTTGCGAGTAGATGATTCGAGAAAACTGCTCATCAAACTCGTTGGCACAGAAAAGTTTCTTGGTCAAGCGGGGCTTACACAGATGTTCCGTGTTTTCCTTATGGCAAGGGTAAAACCATATCTGGCACAAACAATGCAAAGTAGTGAATTCGGCATTTTTGAAGTAGATTCGCATATGGGTGAACTCTCAATGGCTTTGCACAAACAATTGACACCCGACTTTACCGATTACGGCATATCTCTCGAACGCTTTTTTGTGACCACCATTGTAAAGCCTGATGGGGATAAGGCATACGAATCTTTCAAGGATATACATATTCGACAGTACGCCGATGTAGCAAATGCGCGTTTGCGGCAAGAAGTCGGGATAATCGACCAGGAAACTCACGCGCGGAGAATAGTTATTGAATCTGCTGCATTGGCTCAGAAAAGAGCGCTAGAAGGATATACATATCAGTCTGAGCGTGCCTATGATGTAGCAGAGAAGGTTGGTCAGAATGAAGGTATCGGCAATTTTTCCAGTGCTGGGATCGGTCTTGGAATGATGGGCGGTGTCGCTGGAGGCATGGGTGCTGTGGTCGCCGGAATAACCGCCGATGCCCTTAACCCCGTAATGTCACAGCAGAATGCGGCAATAAGTGGCTTTGCAAGTCCGGCAGCCGGATTTGGCGAAGTTCCGCCCGTTATTGATTTGAAAACCGAAGCTCCTGCTCCAGCATCGTCAGGTTCTGATGACATGGCTTTTTTCAAACAAAAACTCGAGAAATTGAAATTGATGAAGGAATCAGGAATGTTGTCTGATGAGGAATTTGACGAAGAGAAGAAAAAATTACTGAGTAGCTTGTAATTAGCGTACTAATTTATAAGGAGGATACGGATATGAATATCTCGAAGAATAAGGGGCTATCTCTCGTCACCGTGTTTATCATACTCGCTGCTTATAACGTGATTGCCTTCGTGCTTCCGTTCGATAGGGGTGGGATGTTTTGGACAGGGTATGGGTTTTCTATGGCGGCTATTCTATTGACTGCCGGAGTTGGCTTTTATGCCCTTGGGCGCGAAGGTCTGAGAAGCAAGGTCTACGGTTGGCCGCTTCTTTCTCTTGTATGGCGCTACCTAATTGCGCAACTGATAATCGGCTTGCTGGAGATGATACTGGCATTTATTCCGTTCCAATATGGAATTGTTTTAAATGTCATCCTCTTGGGAGCTTGCCTAATCGGGTTAATTGCTGCTGACATAGGCAAAGAAGAAATCGAGCGCATTGATGAAAAAGTCAAAGAAAAAGTTTTCTATATTAAATTGCTACAAGCCGATGTAGAAGGCATGGTCAGCAAAACAGCAGATGAAGCAACGAAAAAGGTCCTAAAAGACCTTGCGGAAGCTATACGTTACAGCGACCCGATGAGCAGTCTTCAACTCGCGACAATTGAAAACAAAATCGAAGCTAAAGTGGCTGGTCTTGCCGACGTTGTTGGCGATTCCGATTCTGTTACAATAAAATCCTTATGCGATGAGTTGCAGCAGTTAATTGCCGAGAGAAATAGGAAATGCAAGATACTAAAGTGATACTTGATTTTCGTATTTCGCATATGATTAGGAGGGGAAGATTATGACAATCTTAAAGTGCAAAATGTGCGGTGGAGATATTGAAGCAGCCACAAATCAGACATACGGAACTTGCGACCATTGCGGTAGCACCATGACTTTACCCAAAGCCACTGACGAACAAATAACAAATCTATTTAACCGTGCTAATCATTTTAGGCGTCAGAATGACTTTGATAAAGCGATGATGGCGTATGATAACATCCTTAACATTGACGCCTCATCTGCAGAAGCGCATTGGGGTCTTGTACTGTCAAAATACGGCATCGAATATGTGGAAGACCCACAGTCGCACGAGCGTGTTCCGACTTGTCATCGCGTTCAGAGCGACTCGATTTTAACTGATTCGGATTATCTTTCTGCGACTGAAAATGCGGAGGATTCGTACACAAAAGACTTGTACGAGTCAGAAGCAAAGCGTATAGCTGAGATTCAAAGGGACATTCTTTCAATTTCCTTGAAAGAAAAACCATATGATGTTTTTATTTGTTATAAAGAAACAACGGACAGCGGTAGCCGTACGAAAGACAGCGCAATGGCACAAGATGTCTATTACCAGCTTACAAACGAAGGCTACAAAGCGTTTTTCGCGAGAATTACTTTAGAGGGTAAACTAGGCCAGCAGTATGAACCGTACATATTTGCGGCATTGAACAGTGCGAAGGTAATGATTGTCATAGGTACAAGGCAAGAGCATTTTAATGCGACATGGGTAAAAAATGAATGGAGTCGCTATCTGGCGTTGATAAAGAAAGACAGAAGCAAGCTCCTAATTCCTTGCTATAGCGATATGGACGCATATGATTTACCTGAAGAATTGTCTATGCTTCAAAGTCAGGACATGGCAAGAATCGGCTTCATTCAAGACTTGATTCGTGGGATAAAAAAAGTTTTGGATATTTTTGCGATGAAAACTGATAATCTCTCGCTTGGTAATGGAGAAATGTCAGCTATGGCACCCGGTGTTGCCCAGTTGTTAGAACGAGCCAGCCTTTTCCTTGAAGACGGCAATTTCCAATCAGCTGATGAATACTGTAATCGAATATTAGACTTGGAGCCAAGAAACGCACAGGCGTATTTCTATAAACTCTTAGTTTCGCTAAAATTGCATCGTTCGGAGGATATATTATCGCATAGCAAGCCACTTGACGAATACCTTGATTATCAGAAAGCGGTTCGGTTCGCCGATGATGGTTTTAAGACAACGATTGAAAACTACCATCGGAATATTACCGAACGACTGAAAAGCGAGCGCTTAATAGGGATTTATAAAAAAGCGTCGGATAAAATGCAGAACGCTAAGACCGAAGAAGAATACTTAGCGGCCGCCAATTTGTTTGATAGCATAGACGAATATAAAAATTCAAATAATAACGCAAATTTGTGTCGTGTTTCTGCCGAGGAAAAACGCAAAGCAGCAGTGCAAGCAAGAGAACGGGAAAAACGATATAAAGAATATTGCTCCATATATTCGGAACAACTAAAAATCCATGATCTGATCAAAAATCTTCAAAAAGATATTGAAGAGTTGTATGATATTCTAAAACAGACTACTGATGACAGAAAATACATCCAAAAGTGCATTCGAGATCAAGAGAAAAAAGTATATCAATATAACATGACCTTGGAGAAATTGCCGATTCTTCCTGACTTTAAGTGGTGAGGTTAGGTCAATATTACTGAAATGGGGTGACTTCTTGAATATTCAAATAAAGGAATCAAATGACGGTCGCACTATTGGATTTGGTGTTTTTGAAGTCGCCTCCTTCCCTATGTTTGAAGGCTCTGCAAGGGAGAGCGACGCCGTACTTGAACAAGCATACAATACATTTCTCCATGCGGCGCAAGAGTTTCACAAACTCGGTCAAAATGCCAATACTGTCGCAGAGATTCTATGGGTAGCGGACAGAGCAGAGAAGCAAACCTTCCGCTCTCGCATACGCATATTTTGTGTTATCCGCAAAATTGCGACACGGAATTTTTCCTTGCAAGTAGAGGTTGAGCGCCTGTTGAGTCATTTTTCAATAGCTTTTTCTTCCCAACAATTCCGCGCAGAAGCAAAGGACAGTGTATTCCCGGAGTATACAAGATTGATTGGAAGTATAAAAAAGGATTGCTTATTTGCCGTAACGAAGTCGGAAAAGTGCGCCGGAAATGCAGCATCTATGTATCCTTACTACTATACCGATATCGTGCCGTCTAACAATACAGATAATTTTGCATCCATCATAAACACGATGAGCCAGTATGAAAATTGTTGTATCGCATTTCAGTTATTTCCTACGCAGCTAACTCAGCAAGAAAGATACTACTTGAACGAGGTCACTGGCGAACTTGGGCGGCTAACCAGCGGTATGATAATTCAACGCGAATTATACCGGGACATGGCGGCTGAAGAACCGTATGCTGTTCTCTCGGCATATCAAGAACGCGCTAACTCTCCGTTGTTTTTGTACAATGTATTAGTATTTGGCGAGAGAGCAGATTGTGTAAATCTTGCTGGAAAAATCGTCAGCCTTTTGCAATCAGGAAAAAAACGTATCGTCAACTCCGAATTTACTTGCCTTAACTTATCAGGCGAGAATGTGGACTTGACGACACAGTATATGCACTACCCATGGAACATAAATAATAAGCTTGTCTACACATACAGAAACAAGCAACTGCTTGAGCGTGTTCCGATGGCGAAGATGTTATACCGATTACCCTATATAGTGACGGCAGACGAAGCTGCTGCATTTTTCCGCTTACCATTTAGCGAAAAAACAATCGCTGCTTTAAGAAGCAACCAAGCCGTGGGAAGCGTTGAGCAGTTTGATTCGTCGGTTGTTTCAGAGGACAATATTGTTTTCGGATCGCTGATTTCTCACGATGCGTTAAATATAACAATCGGCTGTCCTGAAAACACCTTCACAAAACACGCCTTAATTGTCGGCACACCCGGTTCCGGCAAAACGACTTTCTCGCTCAATATATTGTTGCAATTTTCAAAGCGCGGAATACCTTTTTTAGCAATAGAGCCAACAAAAACAGAGTATCGCGCGATGATAGACGCGATACCTGATATTCAAATATTCACTCCGGGAAATAACAATGTGTCCCCATTCATAATAAACCCGTTCATACCTCCAAAGGGGATTACAATTGAGCAATATATACCAAGCCTTGCCAGCGCGTTCAAAGCAGCATTTTCAATGCCCTCTCCGTTAGACATTATCTTTTTGAGAGCAATTCGCACTTGCTATTCGGAAAACGGATGGAAGGATTACAGTAAATACGGCGATGCCGACGTTACACCTTTTGGCATTTATGAATTTATACTGACATTCAAAAAAATAGTTGCTGAATCAAATTACAGCAACGAAGTCAAGGGCAATCTTCAAAGTGCAGGCGTATTCCGTCTTATGAACCTAATTGAGCAAAATAGCAATATATTTGACACCATACATACAGTTCCTATTGAGGATATGCTTCGCAAGCCGACCATTTTGGAGCTGAACTCAATAGATAACACTGAGCAAAAAGCATTGATTATGGGGCTGTTGCTTATAAGCATTGGTGTATATACAAAAAACAACCAATTAGGCGACGGCAAATTGAAGAACATTATCTTGATTGACGAAGCTCATGTTTTACTGAGTGGTGGCTCATCTCTCAGCCCAGATGGTGCTGACTCAAGAGGTGCGACTATAAAATCGCTTCAAGACATGATAGCTGAAATTCGTTCATATGGTACGGGAATTATCATTGCCGACCAATCGCCGACCAAGGTCAGCCGAGAAGTCGTTGCAAACACGGATATAAAAATAGCTTTCAGGTTAGTTCAATCAGTCGAAAAGGACTTGATTGCCGATAGTACCAACATGGACAAAGCCGCATCAACGCAGCTTTCGAGATTGCATCCGGGCGAAGCCTATGTATATTTCAGCCGATTAGAGAATCCGCAGATGGTCTTAACCGAAGATATTAGGGAAAGCGAAGGAATCCGTTTAAATGTTCCGAGCGATGAAATTGCAAAAAGGATGACCTATTGGGAAAACAAGAAAGACTGTCTGAGACCGTTTGCAGAATGTGTGCATTGTGCCTCCTGCAAAAATGGATGTGATTTGTCGTTGAGGGCAATGGCAGATTACTATGCAAATAGAGCAATGGCACAGTATTCGCCAAAAATAAAAGATGTTAAGACGCTCAAATCATATCTGCTCGGCGTAGATAAAATGCTTGCTAATGTTACAGAAAAAATGAACGAAGAACAACGAGTGCGAATGATAAAGTGTGTGCAAATTCGCTTTGTACGAAAAATGAAATTAGAAACTATGATTAGCCTATCTAAACAAGATATGAGAATATTAATAAAGGCGGGAGGTGCAAACAATGTGTGATGATTTCGGTGGTGGGGATTTTGGATTGGATATAGGCTCTGATGTCGGGGGGATTTCTGATTTCGGAAGTGATAGTAATTTCAGCGATGCCGATACATCTGACACTGCATCCTTTGATATTGACTCATCATCGGAAGATATTGATAATACTGGTGGCTTTGATGATATTGAACCAATAAGTGATATAGAGTCGTTCGATGCTGTTACAATGTTAGATGCAGAGGGAGCGATGGATTTGGATATGGAAATTTTAGAAAATGAAGCTTCAAGTTTTATAAGCAATGATGACTTGCTTGCATCTATAGATATTGAGCCGTTCAACGAGGGGAACAATGGATTAACCGACGAAGCATATGAATTGACCGATGTGGATGTTTTGGACGAAAATGCTCATGAAAGCGTTGACGCATCTACAATTAACAATATGGACACACCAACTCCACCTAATGACGGAGAAGATACTGCCACGCCAAATTCACCAGACGATTGGTTTTTTGATGAGGAGAGGGAGACGGAGGGAGATGAGGTTACAGATGGGCCTGTTCTTATGAGGGATCAAACAGAACAATGGGAAATCGGATTAAATTCCATTAATAACACTGTTGAAGCAATGCGCGACGATCTTCGAGATAAAGGTCATACGGATGAACAGTTTATCGAACAAACTGTTGCGCCTATACGTGCGGGGTTAATGGATGAACTCAGCCGAAACATTGAAGGGGATTTTTCAAATTCGTATGAGATGCCGGATTTCAATTCTTTATCTTCTGACATGGAGGATATTGTTGAAAACCAAGAATCGTTTGTTGACAATCCGACCACAAATATAAATTCTGCTTTGGAAACAGTGGTGAATGATGCCGGGCAAGAAGAAAATATAGACACATCTGTAATAAGCGATACCGTCTCGCCTGACGCATCTAATGAAAGGGGAGAAATAAATCAATCTCCACTGCTCGTTGATGATAATATAATTGACAGGAACGAAGCAACGTCTGTTTTCCAGCAGGAACATGAGGTTTTAGGAAATGAAACGGACTCTTTTGCTTTGGCTCAAGAAGTAGGTGACTTACAAAGCGAGGTCGAAATATTAGGTATTCAGTCTTTTGAGATTGATGATGTTGCACCACAAATTGAGCAGAATGAGACGATTGATGGGCCAATCGAAATAATTGAGTTGTTAGAGGATGTCCACATTGATGACGAGAGTGCGGACGCTTTTCAAAAGCCCTTTGACTTAATAGAGACAATCAGCGCAGATTCAAATACTGTGCCTGATGATGTAACGGATATAGCTTTTGTGGACACCGCTTCTACATATGACGAAGGGTTGGATATTGCGGAGCAAGAGCAAATCGGTATACTACCAACCGAAGAAACAGAGCCGTTTGACGAACGCGATACCGTGCTGGATACTAACGAGGGAAAGCCCGTCGACTCGTTACAAGAAACCCTCATTGATTATGAAACAGTCTACGATGGTCTTGACGAATACGATTTTGATGGCATTGATTGTTTGGCTGATAGTGACCGCTTGGACGGTCATCTTGACAACTTCACCGACAATAATTGGGAAGGTCAATCACTTGATGATAAAAAGGATGCTATTGAGAGCTTGAAAGGTTATGTCCAAGATGTAGTTGGCCTGAAGAATCCACCGGAGATTGTTTACTATAACAAGCCAAACTGCTCCGATTATGGCAGATACGACAGCCAAACTAACACTTTGGAAATCAACACCTATTCATTGGAGCAACACACGGATACGCCTCTGGGGGTAAATGTCGCCCAAGAAGCCGCTGACACAGTTGCCCATGAATTATGGCACGCTTATCAGCACCAATGCGCAGAAAATCCGAGGAGCGGTGCCGCAGGAAGTATAGATCATCAACGGCAATTTGGATTGAACAACTATATTAGCCCACAAAATGATGCGGCTGGACGATGCATCAACTTCGAAGATTACCAGGATCAGCTTGTAGAATCAGAAGCACGGGCATTCGCTGACCAATTCAAAGGCCGTCTGGCTGAAATAATAAGGAGGAGCTAACGATGCAACAGATTATCGATTTTTTCAAATCATCAGGGCTGCCTGAATATGCTGTGCAAAAGAACGTGAAGTCTTTTGAGAGGAATCCTGACATCGCAGCAGAATTCACGGAGTGGCTTAATACCGGCAAATACAAAGGAAAAAATCCAATCAAGGTGGAGGGATATTCTGCGCAGGATATTGTTGCTCTTGCCGATTTCTTAGATGGGGCGGGCACCTTCAATTTCCTCATTACGCTTAGGGAACGCCCTGAAAAAGCCAAGGGCTACATCAAAGATGGGTTCAAAATGAAGTAAATCAACAATGTTGTGGAGGAGTTATTATGGAGCTATTGAAATGCAAAATGTGCGGTGGGGACATCGAATTATCTTCTGATAAGACGATCGGTGTTTGCGACTCATGCGGATGCAACACAACACTTCTGCGGATTGATGACGAGCAAAAAGTCGGCTTGTTTAACAGAGGAAACACTCTGCGTATGCGTGGTGAATTCGACAAAGCTGCGGCGGTTTTTGAGCGCATTATCGAACAAGATGAGACAGATGCTGAAGCGCACTGGTGCTTGGCATTATGCCGTTACGGTATTGAATATGTTGAAGACTCTAAAAACGGCGAGCGTATACCAACCTGCAACCGTACAAGCTATGATTTGTTTTTAAACGATGTAGACTATGTGGCGGCGATTGAACATTCCGATAGTCATGCAGCCAGTGTCTATACAACGGAAGCAAAAAGAATCGCTGAAATTCAAAGGGCTATTCTTGCCATATCAAAGCAAGAAGAACCTTTTGATGTGTTTATATGCTATAAAGAAACCACCGATGGGGGCAGCCGTACAAAGGATAGTACACTCGCCCAAGACATTTATTATGAGCTCACAAATGCCGGGTATAAAATCTTTTTCTCTCGTATCACTTTGGAAGATAAACTCGGCACTGAATACGAGCCTTATATCTTTGCGGCATTGAACAGCGCAAAAGTCATGGTTGTCGTGGGAACCTCCGCTGACAATTTTAATGCAGTTTGGGTGAAGAACGAGTGGAGCCGCTTCCTTTCTATCATGAAGACTGACCGTAGCCGTATGTTGATTCCGTGTTATCGTGATATGGATCCGTATGATCTACCCGATGAACTCGCTATGCTTCAGTCCCAAGACATGAGTAAAATTGGCTTCCTCCAAGACATCATGCGAGGCATAAAAAAGATTTTAGAGTCTACAACGGCAAAAACCGCTTCAAAAACAGTATCGGAGATTGCTCCAATCGCATCTCTGGAACGCTTGATCCAAAACAGCAATACATATTTGAGATTGAACAATTATCCTGCCGCGCAGGAGGTGTTCAGCCGTGTTACTAAAGAATATCCCGAAGATTATCGTGGATGGTGGGGATTAATCATTTGCGAAACAAAAGGTTTACAGGTCGTCGCCAATGACTCTTCTTCTCTAAACACATGGTTCAAATATGTAAAACAATTATCTACGCATGAAGTGTTTGTCCCGCTCGAAACCGAATATGTAGCATACAATAAAATCGTTGCGAACTCTGATGCAGTTAATGAGATGTCCGCAGTTAACAGAGCTATAAACAGCTTGAATGCCAATATAAAGACATTTGTTGAACGACGCAAAAAAGTGGAACAGCAAAAAAACCAGCGCTCTTCTGCGTATAGCAATCAGTCGACTAACGATGATAATGCTGTATCCAATGCGCAGAGAACCATAAGTATTAATGAAGAATGTCTAGCAAAACATAGGCAAACAACCACGATTGCCAGTTTTTTTGTTGGTGGAGGTGTTCTTTTAGTTCTCACGGGTTCTGTATCTGGTTGGCTTATATTTTGGGGACTTGTCAGCGGTTTCATTGGTTTTTGTGTGTGGAGTTCATCGGGAAACGCAGACGGTTATAGTAAACAAATTAGTGGCGCACAGTCACAGCTAAGAACTGCAAAAGAAACTAAAGCATCCAACAGAGCGCAATATGATAAAGATATTCGTGAGTTTGAGTCCCAAATAGCTAATATCAATGCTGAAATTGCACAAGCGGAAGGAAGAATTGCTGAATGCAAAAAATATCTTGCACATGGCAAGGTGAAAATGTCGGAGATGTTCTTTGCCCAAAGGTGCAAGAGCATAGGCGTTAACCAACAATTTGACATTGATACAGAGCATTTAAGGAAGGTGGCCCTGGGTCAAGGAGCAAGCGATTCTACTGACACCCTTACAAGTTCCTTTGAGCGCATCGACATAAATTGCCCTTTATGCAAAGAACGGCTCACCGCAAACAAGTCCGAGCTTATAAATGGAAACATCATAGTTTGTCATAAGTGTGGCAACAACCTCGAGCTTAACTTCGAGAATTATCAAGACGGCGGTTCGCCTTATGAAATAACCTGTCCGGCTTGCGGAGGCGATTTTTCTGTGAGTAAAGAAGTCTTAAATAGTGGGTCTGCAAATTGCCCGACGTGCGGCACTCACTTGGAATTCGATACAAATTAACGGAGATGCGATGTGGAAGAGAGATTTGAAGTAGTGTCACAGCAAAATGTGAATAGTGCTGCTTATTCTTAATTCAAAAATTTAAGAGATAAGCAAACTGGTGTTATTCGGTTACTCTAGCATTTCAAAAAAAATTATTTATTTGGTCACTAGCACTTCATCTCAAATAAATGATATAATTGAAAAAATGTCAATTAAGTTATAACTTGTACGAAAATGAGAGGTTGATAAAAATGAAAGAAGAAAAAGCTTTAGGATTTAAAGATTGCATAATGATACAAACAATGTTTGTTATGCGAAAAGGAAGAAATGTTGAAGATAATAACCACGATTTGTTTCCAATGGGTTGGCACTCTAGTTCGAATTATAATGTAAAAATAGAAGCAATGTTTGAAGCGATTGAAAAGGGTATTGATTTAATTGAAACAGAAGCTTATCAACAAATAATTGAGGGGGTACGGACTACATAACCTGACATCGGTGCCTGACCCCATGAACATTCTGTCCAGCTTGCGGAGGCGATTTTTCTGTGAGTAAGGAAGTCTTAAATAGTGGGTCTGCAAATTGCCCGACGTGCGGCACTCACTTGGAATTCGATACAAATTTGCAGGGAGGTGCGATATGGAAGAGAGATTTGAAGTAGTGTCACAGCAAAATGTGGATAGTATTGCTTATAAAGTTTTAAGGGATAAGCAAACTGGTGTTATGTATCTATATGTCAAAGATTATAATTCGGGAGGTTTGACCGTTTTACTTGACAAAGAAGGCAAGCCATTAACATCATTCAAGGTCAATGTAAAATAGGAGGAATAATTCATGGAAGATCGCTTTGAACTTGTCTCGACGCAAGTATGCTATCATGATGCCGAGAAAAATCAATACGTGGGAACCATAGAAGTTTGGCGAGATAAGCAACCCGGGGTTATGTATGCTAATCGTTGTCGTGGGAGCGAAGCAGGTAGTTTTACGGTTTTGGTGGACAAAGAAGGCAAGCCGGTTACTTCCTTCAAAGTCAATGTGAAATGAGGTAAGCAAAATGGACGATAGATTTGAGTTGGTTAGTTGCCAGAGACTCGAAAGCGAAGTTACACGGGGATCATATGCCAGTGTTGAAGTATTGCGGGATAAACAAACAGGAGTCATGTATCTCTGTCAATTTACCCATGCTGGAATGGGATTAACCGTATTGGTGGACAAAAACGGTAAACCTGTGACCTCATTTAAAGTCAATGTAAAGTGAGGAATTCGATACGGATGATAGATTCGAGATAGTATCGCATCAAGATTTAAATGCCGAAGGATATAACTATTGCTATGTCGAGATTTCACATGATAAACAGACAGAAGTTATGTACTTGTATAGAAGTGTCGGCTCCGGTGCGAGTCTCACGTTATTAGTTGATAAAGAAGGAAAGCCGTCCACCTCGTTTTGAGTTTCGGCAAAATAAACATGGGCGGCAGCGGAGGATGTCTTTATGGTAATTTTTAAATGCAAAATGTGTGGTGGGGATTTGGAAGTAACCGCCAGCGTGGGAGTTTGTCAATATTGCGGTACTCAGCAGACATTCCCAAAATTGGATGATGACCGCCGTACTAATCTGTACGACAGGGCAAACCACTTCCGTCGCCAGAACGACTTTGACAAGGCGGCTGGAATCTATGAATCCATACTAAACGAGGAAAAAACTGATGCGGAAGCGTATTGGTCGCTTGTGCTATGTGAATACGGAGTGGAGTACGTTGAAGACCCCACCTCCCGTAAGCGAATACCCACTTGCAACAGGACGCAGTATACATCCGTTTTGGCTGATGAGGATTATCGGCAGGCACTTGCTTATGCTGATGAGCACCAGCGTATAATTTATGAGGAAGAAGCGCATTTAATTGATGGCATCCAAAAAAGCATCCTTGAAGTCTCGGCGAAGGAAGAACCTTTCGATATCTTCATCTGTTACAAAGAAGCCGATAACAACGGGCATCGAACCCCTGACAGCGTTTTGGCGCAGGATATGTACCATCAGCTTACTAATGAGGGATACAAAGTATTCTTTTCCCGTATCACGCTTGAGGATAAAATCGGTACGACATACGAAGCGTACATATTCGCGGCGTTACAGTCATCAAAAGCAATGGTCGTACTTGGCACGAAAGCAGAGTATTTCAACGCTGTGTGGGTCAAGAATGAATGGAGCCGTTATCTTTCCCTTATTAAGGGCGGAGCGAAAAAGACACTCATACCTGCGTACCGAGATATGGATGCCTACGACTTGCCAGACGAGTTTTCTCACTTGCAAGCACAGGACATGGGCAAACTCGGCTTTATGCAAGACTTGATTCGTGGTGTCAACAAAATACTTACGACTGCTATTAGCCAACCAGAGGCAACCGCGAAGGATGCCAGAACCACAGGCAGCCATATATTAACGCCCGGCGCAGCGCAGCTTTTAGACAGGGCGAGCATCTTTCTTGAAGACGGTGACTTTGAATCCGCAAGCGATTATTTTAACAGGGTTTTAGATTTAGAGCCGCGAAACGCTGAAGCGTACTTGGGTAAGTTTTTAGCGTTATTGAAAATGCGCGATGAAAAAGACTTGCACAAGCATGAATGCCGTTTGGATGGATACGGCGATTTTCAGAGAGCCTTACGGTTCAGCAACACTGATTTAAAAAAGAGACTGAACAATTATAATACGTCTGTAATTGAAAGACTGGAGAACATACAAGCTCTTGAATCTACTTACCAGCAGGCACTTTTTATCGCAAAAAATTACGACCCCGAAAGCCTATTAAATGCCGCCTCGTTACTTGACGGTGTAAGCAACTATAAAGACTCCGAAAATTTGGTCACCCAATGGCGAAAAACATCAGAAGATTTAGCTTCTCAGAAAGCGTTGTTCGTTTTTGGCGGCATGAGTTGGCAAGTGCTGGCTTTGGATGGTAACAAAGTGTTGTTGATCACAACGGAGATAATCGACGAAAGACCCTATGACGAAAACAGTGAAGCTGTGGAAGTGACATGGGATATGTGTACACTACGCAAACATCTTAATGGTGCCTTTTTGAAAAAGTTCAGCCCTACCGAAGAAGGCCAAATATTAAATGTTGTTAATGAGAACAAAGGTAACGAGCAACATGGAATAAGTGGTGGAGCAAAAACAACCGATAAAGTCTTTCTGTTAAGTGTTGATGACATAAAAAAATATTTTAGCAACAATGAAACTCGTATAGCAATGATGGGTGGCGAAGTTAGCATTTGGTGGCTACGGTCACCGGGTGAATATCCGGTAAATGCTACTTTCATTAACGAAGTTGGAGAAATTGATTATTGTGGTGAATGTGTTGACTTCAAGTCAGGTATTCGACCTGCGTTGTGGCGAGTGATGGGCTAATTATGCGGCAACAAGCAAGGATATTCTATTGAATCTTCCCGGAAAGATTTTGATAGTTGCAAAAGCTAAATTGCAAGGCGACATAGAGAGTGTAATCGCAAGTCAACATAATAAATGAAGTACGAGAGGATGATCAACCACATGAATTCTGGCCGAGGAGAAATCATCATATAGCAGGCCGAGGACGGGCTGACAAAACTCAAGATGAATTTAATGAGGAAACCGTCTGGCTATCGCTCGATCAAATGGCTGAGCTGTTTCAGCGAGATAAGTCAACCATCTCTCGTTAACCTATCGGTGCTTGACCCCATGAACATTCTGTGAACGAACTTGGTGACAGGCACCATTGCCGGTGGGTACGAACGATCATGTGGGCAAACCGTTGGACATTGACGAGGTAATGGGCCAGCTGCATAGGTATTTGACGCTTACCATTAACGTAACAAAATTACATTGATCAAGAACATATTCCAGGCTATGAACCGGGGGTCCCGGTGCCAAAGCGACTCCGGCCTCAATCCCTGCCGATTTAATCCAACTGATCAGGCGGCACGCACCGGTAGCCGCATCCTGCCGCAAAGGCATGGGGACCGTTCCCGCATGACCTGCAAAACCGGTAACCGTTACCGTAAGCCATGAAATCGCCACAATCTTCTCGACAATGCTAATGTCGATATTTTCCGCTTCAAGAACCGAACCCTGTTCGTCATGCAGTTCCAATACCGCTAAAATCTCGTTGTTCTCCCGATATGCGGGGCAGGCATCCGTCGGCAGGTAATCTTTAAGGATTTCCCTTAAAGTAATTCCGTCCGGGTCACCAATGGTATCCAAATCTTTATCGCCGAACATCCCGGTTATGAACTGGCTGCCCAGCAGCACCCAAAGCGCGTGCCCTCCTCCGCCATGGTTCCGATGACTTCAAACGAATGCCGCAGCGGCACACCGTTTTCTTTGATCATCCTCGCCGCCTCCAGCGCACATACTGCTCCGGCGATACCGTCGAATGACCCGGCGTAGCGCACCGTATCCAAATGGGAACCTGACAGGATAACCGGTAATCCACTCTTGGACCCTGCCAGTTTTCCATATACATTTCCTGCACTGTCCTCCCTTACGGACAGCCCTGCTTCCAGGAACAGGGGACTTATACCCTGGGATATGAATTCCTGACGAAATCAAAGCTGGTCTACCAGCTTCAGGTTCAAAAGATACGGGATATCGCACTTCCTGATATGGAGCGCATTTCCGAAAGATACGGTGTCTCCTCCTGGCTGAAGGCCAGCTTTTACAGAGGCATCTACACCGTGGAGATCCTGGAAGCGCCGGGCAGCCATTATTCCTATGCCCCCAAGTCAGGCGCAAATCTGCCGCTGCATGCGTCGGCCTCCGGCAAGCTGCGTATTGCCTTTATGCCGGAAGCCGAGCGGGAAAAGATTCTGCATAACATCATTCTGGAGCCGCTGACCGAGCATACGATTACGGATCGGAAGAAGTTTGCCGACATTATTGAACGCGTGTATTCTCAGGGCTACGCAACCGAACTGGAGGAAACCGACATTGGAATCAGCAGCGTAGGCGTCCCGTTTTTTGATGTGCGCGGAGCATTGAGCGCCGTAGCACCATCGGTTAAATTAAACCGCATTTTGAGTGATGTGATTTTATGTGGATTTAGCCTGGCTTCCCGAAGGATTTTTCTAATGCTGGTTATAGAAGCCGTCGCCATGCGAGGATAACCCTCTTCTATCGCTACTGATTGAACATATTTTGTAAGGC
>Ga0153940_1000661_pt1 | contig 16944 bp, 3 predicted proteins | sample TSNJ024MetaG_FD_104736 | JGI IMG/M metagenome (GOLD analysis project Ga0153940, IMG submission 104736) | Attine ant fungus gardens microbial communities from New Jersey, USA - TSNJ024 MetaG | ecosystem: Host-associated > Fungi > Mycelium > Unclassified | place: USA: New Jersey, Brendan T. Byrne...
TTCAGCAAATTATCCATCGGTGCGGATGCTCCTGTCCTGTCCGTTGAAGCGATGGGGTACGGAGGCGAAATAAAGCTCAATAATTTCCCGCTTACCATAGGGGATATCCAACTGGCGACAAAAAATACTGAAATATCGCTGGCTTTCGATGCTAAAGTCAACCTGATGAAAGATAAGCTGGCGGCCGGGACTCGCTTGACGCTCCTGTCAGAATACCGGGACAATAAATTTAACTTTAAGGGATTAAATATTAACGCCATTATCTTGGACGGGGCTCAAATGTCCGGTTTTACCCTTAACGGGGAGCTAAGGATGGAAAAGAACCATCCTGTCTATGGTAAATATTTCGGAGGAAGTATAAGGGCTACATTCGCCGCCCTTTCCGATGACCTGACGGTAGGCGTCACAGCGGTTTTTGGAAATAAAGATTACCGGTACTGGTATGTGGAGGGAAATGCAAATTTCGGAAAGAAAGGCATTCCTGTAGGGCCGTTTACAATCAACGGCTTTACGGGCGGGGTATATTATAAAATGTCGCCCACGGGAGGCAGTGGTTTACAGGCATATGCCCCGAATGATAAAACTTCATTGGGTCTGAAGGCAGGCATATCCTATTTTATAGCGCAGGAAAAGACCGCTAACGGGAATGCCCTGTTCGAAACAAACTTCTCTTCTTCCGGAGGGATCAACAGCATGAAGTTTTACGGAACAGCCCGGTTCATGACTTCTTTGGATATATCCGGCCTAGGAGGGGATAAGCTAAACAATTTATATAAGAAAGCGCAGGGAAAATTAGGGGAAAACCTGTCCGACAGTTTTTCGAACAAGGTTTCGAAAGGGCAGAACGGTTCGGAATTGGCTAAATCGGTTCTTCCCGATTTACCCGGACTTGAGATCAAGACAGGCGTTGCGGCATACCTGTCAATGGATTTTGATTTCCCGACCAAAACGTTCGACGCCGATTTCAGGCTTATGGTAAATGTTCCCGGCGGCTTCCTGAGAGGGGCGGGTAATAATAACGAGGCCGGCTGGGTAAAACTGCACCTGTCGCCGCAAGATTGGTATGTACATGCAGGTACCCCGACAAATCCGATAGGATTAAAACTGGGGCTTGGGCCTTTATCACTGAGTACCAAATCCTATTTCATGTTCGGGGACAAGCTCGAAAAAGCGGCCCTGCCTCCGACGGCGGTGCTCGATATCCTGGGAATGAGCGCCATTCAGGCGGATTATATGAAGTACCCTCAGCAGGTAAGTATCGGTAAGGGCGTTGCGTTCGGCTCACGGTTTGAATTCGATACGGGAGACCTGACATTCCTTATATTGTATGCGCGCTTCATGGCGGGGGCAGGATTTGATATCATGCTGGCCGATATGAGCGATTATGCCTGTGAAGGGAGTTCCTCCCCTGTGGGTATGGACGGTTGGTATGCCAACGGGCAGTGCTATGCCTACCTGTCAGGAGAAATGGGTGTAAGAATCAAATTATTCTTCATTAAGAAAAGGATCACGATACTGAAAGGGGCGACAGCCGCTTTATTGCAGGCGCGTATACCTAACCCGACCTGGATCGGCGGGCACCTGGCTGTTAAATTGAATGTTCTGGGGCTGATCAAGCTGAACATGAAAATGAAGATGAGTTTTGGTAACGACTGCAAGCTCGTCCGTCTGGACGGAGACTACAGCCCGCTGGATTTCCCTATTATATCCGATTTAAGCCCTAAAGCGGGAGAAGACGGGGTAGACGTATTTTTCTCTCCGCAGGGAACATTCAGCGTCGGAGTCGGCGTTCCGTTCGATGTGGAGGACGAAGCCGGCACCCCTCAGACCTACCGGATATCACTGGAAGACTTCTTTATTAAAGACGCAAAAGGACAAAAGATCATTGGCGATGTCAAATGGGCCAGGGACAAAGAGTCAGCAACATTTGAATCCTTCGAGATATTGCCTCCGTACTCGGATATGACAGCAGAGGTATCCGTTAATTTTGAGGAGTGGAAGAACGGAAGGTGGCAGGTTGTAACCAATGGCGGCCAAAAGGCCCGTGAATCCAAAACCGTCAGGTTCAGGACAGGAGATGCTCCGAACTATATTCCTTTGACCAATATCGACTATTGTTATCCTGTGGTAGAGCAAAATAACTTCTTCCGCAATGAAACCGGCCAGGGGTATGTGCAACTCAAAAAAGGGCAGGATTACCTGTTCCCTAAAAGCTTCAGGTATAATACGAAATTCACGGATACCGGAAATGACAAAAACAATCTGGTTTCGGATTTCAGTTATGACACAAGCGAAAGACGGATTGGATTTACCCTGCCGGAGACAACCAATAAAACGAAATACAGCATTGAGTTCGTAGCCTTACCCGGCACCGGGTCAAAGACAGGCAATACCCCGCAGGAGATAGTTACCACAAAAACGATAAAAGACGGGCAGGGAGAGGAAATGAGCGTCGATTATACCCAGCAGGCCGCCCAACAAATTATCCGGGACGGACAGATGGTGATCTTGAATTACAACATCCGTACCAGTGCGTTCAACACCTTCGCCGAGAAGCTGTCCTCTTTCAGTCTGTCGACAGATTTCTCCCGTGCCGTGACAAGCAATACCCGGTCTCTTATGCTCCGTATTCCGGAAGGGTACGAACTGTTCGACCAGCAGGAACTTGCCGGGTCTGATTATACTGCAGGAAAGCCTCTTATTGAGACAGAAGCCGTATTGGATGATAAATATTATACCGACGATATTGCACCGCTCTCTTACAATTGGCAGCCGGTGAAAGGGATATCAGTAACAGACAGGGATTTGTCGATAGGCATTCCTCCGGTCAAACATTATCCTTTATATGACGGTTACCTGGAATATGTTATAAACGCAAACAACTACGATGGCGCCTTATCAGCCATGTTCCCGTATGTGTATGAGCAGCCCTACCGTTACAGCCTCGACTATTACAGTTTGAGGAACAAGGCAGCCAACGTACTTATAAAAAATATTGAGGGCAGTGTCAGGCTTTCTGTAAATGAAAAGGCAGCTTTGGAGAAACTGGTAGAATCTATATTCCCTTTTATAAGGCAGGGATACTATAAAACAGAATTCCGCTATATCTTGCCCGGCGGTAAAACAGGAACTACAAGACAACTCAATTATTACAACTCATTAGACTGGCGTAAATAATGAAAAATCACATTATAAAATATAGTATCTTCTTTCTGTTTTTATCCCTGACCCATTTATCCGTGTCAGGACAGGAAACGGACCCCATACAGGAAGGACCCCATGAGAATATAAAAGCAAAAGGCCGGATAACCGACAAATCGACGATTAAACTACGCTGGGCTCCGGTTTCCCCGAAAGCCTGGCTGGATGGGCGGAATCACGGTTATTCGGTTGAACGGTACACGGTAATGGCAAACAATAAGTGGCAGGCTGATCCGGTAAAAATAATTTTGAATCCTGATTTGAAAGTGGCACCGTTGCCCGGATGGGAAGAACATGCCCTTGGATCCGACTATGCCGCTGTTATCGCCCAGGCGTTTTACGGTGAAGATTTTGAACTCAGCACAAGAACCAATGACGTCGGCAGTATTATTAACCGTTCTTCTGAACTGGAGCAACGTTTTGCAACATCCGTATTTATGGCCGAATACGATTATAGGGCGGCAGAACTTGCGGGCTGGGCATTTACCGATAATACTATAAAAGAAAATGAAAAATACCTTTACCGTGTCATCTTGAACAGGCCCGTCAGGCAGGAAGGAGATACAGCCGCCGTCTTTATCGGTTTTGCCGACAGGGAAGACTTGCCTGCGCCAATGGAACTGCGCGCCAAATGGGGCGATAAGTCCGTGATGCTTACGTGGAATTACGAATTGCGCTCACGGGAATACCACTCCTATCATGTGGAAAGAAAGACAGGGGCAAACGGAAAGTTCGAAAGGATTACCGATCTTCCCGTAACCTTACTGAATGTGGATATGCAGGATGCCCTTTATATCGATACCCTGCAAAATAATGAAATAGAATATGCTTACCGTATCATCGGATTAACCAGCTTTGATGAAGAGAGCCCTGCCTCAGACGTTGTATCGGGACATGGAGAAAAACAGGCATCCTGTATTCCACAGATATACGCGGGAGAATTCACTTCGGAGAATAGCGCTGAAATATACTGGGAGTTCAAATGCGATGAAATAGAACTGGTAGATAAATTACAGCTTGTAAAATCGGAAAAGATAGACGGTGAATATACACTCCATACAGATTTGGTCGATAAGCAAAACAAACAGCTGCAAATTCAAATAGAGGAGCCTGTTGCCTATTTGAAACTACTGGCGGTCAATAAAAACAATACCCATACCGAATCCTATCCCTTCAGGTTACAAAAAACAGATTCTATCCCTCCGGCTGTTCCTTCCGGCCTGGAAGTTACAATAGACTCCTTAGGAGTAGCGCACCTTGAATGGAAAGCAAATGAGGAATCCGATCTGCAAGGTTACCGTATCCTGAGGTCGTTTGCGGACAAGAATGAAAAATCCGTACTGACTCCCCGGTTTATAAAAGAAAGCCATTATACTGATACCCTCTCATTGAACTTAATGAATGAGAAGGTATATTATTCCCTGACGGCGCTCGATATCCGCTATAATGAATCCGTTGCCTGTGAGGAAGTTGTAGCCGTAAAACCCAATAACAGAACGCTGTTTACTCCATTTTTTTCTAAACATGAAGTAACAGAAGGAAAAATCGAACTTGAATGGACGGTCGATCCATCGGATAATAGCTTAATATATACCCTTGAAAGAAAAGCTGAAAACGCTGTACATGCCAAGACCTTATATACAGTCGGCAATTCCGTTAATCATTATACCGACGAGCCTGATGCTACGGGAACCTATGAATACAGGATATGGGTAAAGGATAAACAGGGGAAGATATCCGTAACACCTGTAGCTTTAGAACTTTATATCAGGACCGGAGGCAATAACAATAAGGTGTCCGGATTCAACGCCTATGTAAACGGGAAAGACGGCTATATAGAATTATCGTGGAAAAAGCATCCCGCAGCGTTGTTATACAGGATTTATAAGGCAGAAGGCGATAGACCTGCCGCTTTATGGAAGGAGGCCGGTCCGGAAGATAACAGGATTGTCGATGAAAGGGTTTCGCCCGATACAAAATATACCTATACCATTTTATTTACTACACAAGCGGACGGGTTGTCGAAAATCAGCTCTGTCACGGCCAATTATTAAAGTCTGATTTTATGAAAAGAATTGGTTCTATTTTGACTTTTATATTATTATCGTTCGCATCTTTGTCCGGACAATCAGGGAAATGGGGATATGCTATGTATATGTACCTTTATAATGATCATAATCATGATTTGAAGGCTGGGGGGAGCCATACATTTATACAAACGTATGCGATAAGAAACGGGAACAATGCGGAGATGGTTTTTAATTCGGACTATTTCAGGCTGGATAAGGGTGATAATATAACCTTTACAATGCCTGTTCAGATACGTCCTTTAAACGAACTATTTAATCAAATCAAGTTTGAGATGAGGGCTGATTGTGAAGGTGCATCTCATGGCAGTTCGGATTGGAGTTCAAACACGATAAACTTACTACCGTCCCGGATTGTAGAATATAAGCAGACCAGGGTATGCCAGAACAGATATTCTTCCGCATCCTGTAATATCAAATTAGATGTTTATTCCAGGGTAACGGGTTATCTTGATTTGTATATATTCCCTAAAGATATAAAAATAGCATACAAGTCCGGAGGCGGGTTATTTCTTCCTTCGGAAGATAAGATCGAGATAGCGGCGCCGGAAGGTTATGGAACCAGTGTTTATAAATGGGTGTATAAGACATCCGAATATGGGACATGGATTCCCATTGATAACCAGCCGTTGAATGGTACACCTACAGTTAAATTATCCGGTAAAGATATCTATGGTCCGGATTGGGAGAATAAAATGAATATAGGAGGTAATACGTGGATCGCCCTCGAATACGATATTTATCAAAATAATAGCAATCCCAAGGTAAAAGAGTATAGTAACGTATTAGAACTGGAAAACCAGAAATCAGCGCCCTACATAGAAAGCGTAACGGTCGTCAATCCGACCTGTAGCGGCTATACAGACGGCACGATGACTGTACAACTTAGCCGGGCATTGGAAAGTGATGAAAGGCTGGCGTGCGACTATAGTAACGGTACAATAAACAATGTGGTATTGGAGGCCGGTAACAAATTTGTAATTAAAGGAGTCAAAGCCGGTACTCAGAATATAAGGCTGCAAGGATATTATAATAATGTGAATAGTTTATATTCGGATGGGGACAGACATAAGAAAAATGGAATTGTTATTGACCAGCCTTCCCTTTTAACTTTTGCATCAACTAAGACCGATATCCTGTGCCACGACTACCATACAGGGATGGTAGAGCTGAATGTAAGCGGTGGTAATGATGCGGCCGGCGCACCGGGAGGAATACAATATTACCTTCATTGGAGAGAAGGAGATAAAGCCTGGCCTTCCGATTCTATCCCGTTCGGGATGAACCAAAGCCAAATTACGATGAACGGCCTGCCACATGGGGACTATAAGTTCTTCGTTACCGATTACAAAGGTTGTTTTATGAAAACCCCGGCTAACCAGACTAAAGAAAGTACGGAGCAAAGACAGGAGATTACTCAACCTGAGACGCCTATAACCGTTACTTTGACAGATTCCCTGCGGCCTTCCGGATATGGCTTATCCAATGGCTACCTAAAAATGAATGTCGTTGGAGGGATTCGCTCTTCCGAAGCTCAGCGGTATACCGTGACGTGGAATAACAAAAAGACAGGGCAACAATTAAAGCAGGAAGTATTGAATGATATGCCTAATTTTGAGATTTTAAATATTCCCGCCGGAACCTACCGGCTTAAAGTCGAGACGGCGCATTGCGATACACTTTTAGAGTATTCATTAGGACAGGCCGCTCCCCTGATTATCGATATATCCCAATCCGCCCCTATCCTTTGTAACGGGGATATGAATGCAACCCTTACTGCACAGGCCAGAGGCGGAGTGCTTTTTGATGACCAGGGTTATGATTATGAATGGTATTCACTGGGTGGTGATGACCGGATAACAGGCGGAGCGCTTAGTTTTACAAATAAACTTGAAAATATAGGGAAAGGCAAATATCTAGTAAAAGCTATTGACAAATCCAGAATACCGAATGACACTATACAAACTATATTGGTAACACAACCGGATTCTGTAGCTTTCTCCATAACAAATTATATACACGTTTCTTGTCATAGTGGAAACGATGCCTCCATTACCATACAGGCAACCGGCGGGGTCGGACGCTATAAAGTTAATTACCGGCTCAGGGAAGATCCTTCCGTCCATAACATGATCCCTTTCGGGGCAGGCAATAACTCATTGACTATATCTAACCTTATTGCCGGGACATATGTTATCCGGATAGTGGATGGAAATGATTGTACCGGTTATTATAATAAGACCGATGATTTTTATGAAGTTACAATAAAACAGCCCGAAGAATTAGTTATTGCTCTGGATAAATTTAAAAATCCTTCCGGTTTTGGCCTGTCAAACGGATCTGTTACATACCGCATATCGGGGGGGACGTTTACCAATCCGCCTTCTCCTTCGTATACCGTAGAGATAACAGACAGCCTGTCGAATATTATTCCAAATACAACAGCTATCGACGGGCAAAGCTTACTGGCAACGGCAAACAACCTGCCGAAAGGGAGATACACGATTTCGGTAAAAGATGCTAATTTCGTACCGGGCGGACTCGCCGGATGCATAAATACATACACAGTCCGATTAACCGAACCGGAATTATTAACAGTAAAATTGGATATCACATCTACTGTGGACTGTCATGGCTTTAATACAGGAACTATTGAAGCAACTGTAAAGGGAGGACATACCAATCCAGATCCCATGCAACAAAGTTATATCTACAAATGGGTAAAGGTAAATGGAGGTACGGAACAGGATCAGCCTTTCCCGGGTACTGTAGCATCCGGATTATTAGCCGGAACATATAAGGTTTATGTCACAGATTATAGCGATCCTGCAAACGAAATATCCGGCCAGGTTGAGATAGAACAACCGCCTCTGTTAGTAACTACGCTTTCTACGAGAAACGTATCATGCTTCAGTGGCAACGATGGATTCATACATATATCCGTTGATGGGGGTGTCGCAGGATACAGGCTGTTCTGTAAGCAGACCGGAGTAGACCGGGCAGAAGCCGAATACCCTATAGAAGCCGACAATAGGACATTCAAACTGGATCGCCTGGTTGCCGGAAAATATGAAATCCGTATTAATGACGCCAATGGCTGTTATGCGCAGATACAAGGACAGGATATAACAACAATAGAGATTAAACAACCTGACAAAGCGTTGGAGATCGTTCAGATGAGTCAGATAGCCCCTTCCGGCTTCGGGCGCTCTGACGGCAGCATAACACTCCATATAAACGGAGGAACGCCCAATGCTGATAATAGTTATAACCTGACATGGAAGAACGCAGACGGGCAGATTATTCCAGCCGCCGCAGATGGTAACCTTTACGATGGGAAATTTGTCACTACATTAGCCAATCAGCCGGATGGAACTTATACTGTAGAGGTAAGGGATAACAATTATAATATCGCCTATCCCGATGCTAATACCTGTTGTTTCGTAATCGGGACATATTCACTGATCCAACCTGAAAAGCTGGTTGTGGAAATAGAAGAAACCCGTTATGTATCATGTAACGGCCGTTCAGACGGAGAACTGGCTGCGCATGTAAAAGGAGGAATAAAGAATCCTGACACAAGTAAATTACCATACAAATACCAGTGGTATAAAGAGGACACCGGTAATTATACAGCTTTGCCCAATGAGACGGACAGCATCCTGAAGAACAGGGAAACCGGAAACTACAAAATAGAGGTTGAAGACTACAGCCGTATTGTAAACAGGACCTCAATGACCTATCTGCTTGTCGAGCCGGAAATCCTTAAAGCGACATCCACCCAGGAGCTTATTACCTGCGGGCGGACAATAGATGTAGTGGCCCTGCCTACCGGAGGTACGCTTCCATACCGTTATGAGTGGAATACAGGCGAAACAAGCCAGACACTTAAAGACAGGCATCCGGGTAAATACTTTGCATTTATTACCGACAGCAGGGGCTGTGAAACAACAGTCATGTCGCGTATTACTACTCCGAGCGACCTGGAGGTTTCCGGTACATATAAAGACCCGGTATGCTACCAGGCCGGCAACGGCTCAATTACATTAACAGTTAAAGGTGGAACCGCTCCATACACATATATGTGGAACAATGGGGCCACAACCAAAGATCTGACTAATATCGGTGCAGGACATTATACGGTAGTAGTGACTGATAAAGACGGATGTTCTTATTCCGAATCGTTTATCCTTGAAGACCCGAAAGAACTCACTGTAAATATCGGAGAAGACCGCACCTTGTGCAATGGTCAGGAATTAATTATCGCACCGGAAGTAGAAGACCCGAAAACCAAATTCAACTGGACAAGTACCAACGGGTTTACTTCTACCAAACCGAGTGTTACCATAAAAGAGGCCGGGGAATACTTCCTTACCATTACCGACTCCAAAGGCTGTACGGCCAGCGATAAGATGAAACTGGATGTCAGCTACGCCGACATCAGTTCGGAGATTGTGGTCGCTTCCCAGGTATTTGTAAACGATACCATTGCTATTGTAAATATCAGCCATCCCGAACCGGACAGGACAGAGTGGATATTCAGGAAAGACGATCCGGTAAAAATCGTTCAGGAAGAACAGTATTTCGCCCGGTTGATTTTTACGGAGACCGGCCGGTATGATATCGGCATCCGCACCTATGTCGGGGATTGCTATCAGGATATTATAAAAACAATTACGGTCGTTGAGCAGGATGATATACTCAATGATAAATTCAAAGAGTCCCTGATCCGGGAATTTGTTATTGCCCCTAATCCGAATGACGGTAATTTCCAGGCTATAGTCAAGCTAAACAGGGAGAGCGCTATCAGGCTGCGCATCATCAGTTTCTCCAACGGGCTGACGGTCAGTGACCGCAGTTTTAACGGTCAGGAAGAATACAGGATAGGTTACTCTATGAGTGTCACTCCTGGCAATCTTTATCTGGTTCTTCTGGAAACCTCAGCCGGACAGACAGTATTCAAAATGTTAGGAAAATAATAAATCCGTTTTTAAACCCAGCCGACCGAACAGGTGTGGAAATACAATAGAACAATGAATAAGACAGCCAGCATATTACGCAGAGTTTCCCGGTTTGCTCCGGTCAAACGGTTTATCTTCGGCATTATTTTTATAATGCTGGGATTAAGCCTGTATGGTCAGACGACTTATCCTGTACAGGTTTTCACTCAACTTACGCCCCCTTATACGCCGTACCTGCCTGCATACTATTCGGGGATAACGGAAAAGTTGAAAGTAACGCTCATCAATACGGATATGAAACAGCCGTTGTTGAGCGTATTTCTAAGAATGAAGATCAAATCCTCTTCATTTACGGTAGAAACCCCTGAAAACGTTTATACCGAACGTCTCGAATTGCAGGCCGGGGTTCCCCTGCAACTTTCGCTGAATGATCTGGCCGTCTATTTCAAAAATGAAAATATGCGCATCAGCGGAGGGCGCAATGAGTTCCTGCGGACAAATATGCTTCCGGATAATTTTTACCGCTTCAATTTTGAGGTCTATGAAGCAAATACGGGCAGGCTTTTGAGTAACCCCAAACTGGGTTTTGCCCAGGCGATGATCGCTTCGGGTGAGCCGCCCGTGCTGAATATGCCTCTGAAAGGAACGACCATCATGGAATCGAATATCCCGTCGATTATGTTCTCATGGACGCCGCGTCATATGAATTCAGTAGCTTCGGCCTACGGTACGGAATATGAGTTCACACTCGTTGAAATATACGACAAGCAGGTATCGCCGGAAGCTGCGTTTGATTTCTCCCGTGTGCTTTATACCGAAACCATCCGTTCTACCTCATTCATACATACAGTGGCTCAGCCAATGCTTATTCCCGGTATGCGTTATGCCTGGCGGGTACGTGCCGTAGCCAGAGAGGGCGTAGAAGAAGCCAATGTATTTAAAAATAACGGTTTCAGCCCGGTATCATGGTTCGATTACACTGTCGATTGTAAACAGGTTCAATTTGATAAGGTTGAAGTAAAAGACAGGGTAGCTATTATCAGCTGGCAACAATCCGGTGCCATCGATTACGATGTACAGTACCGGAAAAAAGGTTCTAATAAGTGGTATACCGGAAATCTTACAGATAAAGAAACTTGTCCTGTCTACAACTTAAAGTTCGGGGAAGCCTATGAATATAAGATAGGTGTTCGCTGTACAATGAACGATGCCTTTACTTATACGGAGGCAAAAGGGTTCAGGATGCCGGAGGAACTGGCTAAGAGCGCCAACTGCGGGATACTGCCTAATATAAATGTAACGAATCAAACGCCGGCAAGAGAGTTGCAGGCCAAACTGCCGATACTGGTGGGCGACTTCCCTGTGTTTATCACTAAAGTAACCGGCTCGGGACGTTTCACCGGTGAAGGCTATGTGGGTATCCCTTACCTGAAAAATGCGAAGATCGCCGTCACGTTCAAGGACATAACCGTCAATACGGACAATCGGATGATCGACGGGTTTATCGAAACCAAGTATGATATATCGAGCTCCGGTAAAAACCTGCTTTGGGACGTGGATCAGACCCTTACCGGAGGAAAAGGTGTCGGCGACATCCGCACCGGGGAGGAAAAGGCCCAATATATCGTTGATTATACGATTGATTCCAAACTCACTCAAGTTCCAATAAAGAAAGATACATCCAAAGATGAAATAAAAGAAGGGGAAGCAGTAGGAACTACTTCCGGCGAAAATGAAAGATATATCATCACACTGACCGATGATAAAGGGAACAAGCAGGAACAGGTAGTCGATAAATTCCCTGCCACAATAGAAGACAAGAGCGGGGCGATCTATGAAGTCGATAAGGAAGGCAACATCAAGCAGGTATCATCCAAATCAGACATTAAGCTCGATGATAATACGAAATATAAGCAGGATACTACCATTGTAGCCGTTCGCTTCGAGAAAACGGACAATACCCGCTACGCGCTGGATGTCTATACAGACATTTACAATAAAGTGCCTGAATACGAAAGGGAGTATGTCGTCAGGGAGACCGAACCTATACGGGCTTCGGCCAAGCTGATGCTGCCCGGCACGTCGGATGAGCTGTTTGTCAGGGCGATAGTCAATGACCAAAGTTTCGAACCTGCTAAGGTTCATTTTGTAACTGAAGACCAAACCGAATATAAGGCCGGTTACGATAGCAAAAAAGGCGGATGGACACTGAATCTGGTCGCTTCTCCGGCCAATGACGGCCAGTTGGTATATGTGGTATATGAAAAGGCGAAATCACAATACAGTACCCTGGCCATACTCAAAGTGCTAACCTACGAGCCTAAGGAGATAAATGTAATGCTGGTGCCTGTCAATAAGCATAATAAGCAAATAGATGCAACAAGCATACAGAATGAGGCCAATGCTATTTACAACAAGTTCGGGGTAACGGTAAATATTAAAGTCTCCGGCGAAGAATTCAATTATACCCCAATTGATGGTCAAACATTCCAGATTGACGGAATGGGATTGTTCGCAACACGGACTGCCGATATGGATGCATTGGAAGAAGCTTTCAAAAAAACAGGGCAGTATAACGACCGGACAGTTTACCTGTTTGTAATGGATACGCTGTCTAATGTGCCGAATGCAGTCGGCGATATGCCTAGAGATTCCAGGATGGGATACCTGTTCCCGTCTTATACTGCGCGTACCATTGCCCATGAGATAGGACACGGCGTATTCAACCTGAAGCATCCGTTTGCCAAAGGTATCCTTACAAACCAGTTCAATGAAGGGGAATTGAAAGATAACCTGATGGATTATCCGATAGGCACAGGATTGACTAAACTTCAGTGGGATGCCCTACACGCACCGGGTACTGTGATCGGTATCTTTGAGAAGGATAAGGATGCGATGGGTACAGAAAATGATACGCCTTCCCAATATATATTGGAGGCTTATAAACGGTTGGAGAAAATAGGAGAACTTATTGATGAAAATCATTTTGTTATCTTATACAGCACAACATGCTCATGGGCTATAGAAAAAGATGAAGAGAGAATAATAGAATTTCCTTTAACCAATGTAGAAACAGGTTTATCTGTTGGTACAGTGGATATGCCGGTAAAGGCAAAAGCAATTGAATATATTTACGGTGGAAGAATAAATGTTGCCATTTCCGTAAATCTTGGGGATAATGGATGGAATTATAACACCAGTTCCGGAATAACAATTTCAGAAACGACAAAAGAAGATTTGGCTAAAATTGCTGCCACAACTTTCTTCGGCATACTTACCAAAGATAAAGTTTATCAATGCGAACCGCCTGAATATCCTGTCTGTGATCAAAAAAATCTGGCTGATGATTTTTATGCATTGATGCTAACAAGTATTGCGAAATGCATAGAAGAAAACGAACAAAAAGCCAGTTCCAATAAGGTAGGAGATTCATTCTTTTACTGGGCCATATCAAAATATCCTGACATAGATAAGGATGTTATTCGAACAATCTCAGAAAAACAGGATAAAATCGCTGATATTCTGTTTAAGAACCAAATTGCCGGTAATGAATGGGAAAATTATGGCGAATATTTCGAGGCTTCGTTCAATGCAGCTGTACAAGCAAACAATATAGATAACGGAGATTACTTGAAACGCTTAACTGAGTTTATCCGGATTTTTGAAGATAAACTGGATCAGCTGGGTCGAATGGATCATGAGCAAATAGCCTTGTTTGTCGGGACATTTACAGATAATGAACTGCTGTATTTGCCGATGAATCTCCGTATTAAGACAATGGATTTATTATCTCAAAGTCCGGAATTGAAAAATCTACTCGATTCACAGAAACAATCGGAGACAATAGTCAATTGGGCTGTGCGCGAAAATATGATATTGAAATTATTGGAGCGGATAGAACCTGGAGAAGAAAAAGAATTGTTAGAACAACTGAAAACTTCCGGTACAATAAAGAGAATAAACAATAATCTGGACGATTTTATTACACTGGTTGATGATGATTATACGAAATTCCTCGACCTTATTGATAGTTATGTTTATCATGTAAATGCCATTGACCAATATACGATAGGGACATGGTTTCAAAAATTATATGAAGATGACAGAGTTTTCAATATAAGCCAGATAGATAAAGAAGGTGAACCATTTATTTCAGCAACAGGTATTGGCTTCAGGGGAGAGGTAGAAATACAATTAAAAGAGTTTAACGGCCAATACAAAACAGAGACATATTATTCGAATGATGGTCCTTATACTAGCCGGATACCGCTTTATGATAAACATGAAGTTAAAATACCATACGATGAACCGATAGCCATATACCACAATGCATATCTGTCGGGAGTATCTACTGATAATCTCGGCAAGATGCAGATCGTTTCTGCCTTACGGGCTCACTATTATTTGCAAAAGCATAAAGATGAACAGACTGCAACCGCAATTTGGACGGCGGTTGACGTAGCTTCGCTTGCTATCGGAGTCGGAGAAATCTCTGCTGCAGTTAAGGCTGCAAGCAAATGGCGACTTGTGTTGGGGATATGCAATACTTCATCTAGTGTCGGTAGTTTGTTGGCAACGGGATTAGATCGGTACATCATAAGTAGTTATGGCAAAGACGGTGAAGAATTTATACAGTCGCTGCGTAAAGTCTCAGCCATTCTGGGTCTTGCTGATCTGGGAGTTGCCGGAATCAGAAAATTCGGTAATATGCTGGACGATGATTTGGTGACAATCGGGAAATTCCATGAAACATATAGTTCCCGGATGATATCGGATTCCAGAACGAAAGACTTGGAACAGACTGTGAGAAAATTAATTGAAAACTATGACGCCGATCTGGTAAGAGCTATTAAAAATACGTCTCAAAATACAGATGCCGTTTTAGCAACACTTAGGACAAGTTACCCGAAACTATATGACAAAATAGCATATATTCAGGAATCCTTACGCAAAGACTTTTTGACGGATTTTGCAGAAAATGCCGGAGCATTGGGAAAATTCAATAACAATCCTGATTTGCTGGATTCATGGCAGGCACTGAATCTGGCGAAAAGAACCGGACTGCAAACGGATATGGGCGCCATCGAAAGTTTCGGAAGGCTAATGCAGAATAAGCGATTAACCCAATTGGGAATGAAGCAAGGTGATTTTGCCGATATGCTAAAAGCTGGCTGGGGTGGAGAACCGCAAATACCTTCTTTCAAAACATTCTGTGATGAAGTCAATCAGTTGATCGATGCTTTACCAAATAATACTGTTGGTTTGAACAAGTATTTGGGAAGCTCAGGCTTTACCAATGCACAAGGTTATACTCAACGCCATGCATATACTCAACTACAACGTTTGTTTGAAAATGAGGATATATTGAAAAATGCTCAATCCATTAAATTTGAAAACGAAATTTCTCAATCCGCTTTTGGAATAGGGAATAGTGTCTCTGATGTACATATTGTTTCTGGTAATGGAACTATTATAGAAATTGAAACCAAAGCGGGTATGGAATTTTTTGAAGGCCTTGGAAGTTCTAACTTTATGACGCAAAGCGGTAACTCATTGATGACCGTTTCAAGGGTTGAAGATTACAAGGTGTTTTTGAATCCCGGGTTAGTGGTTGATAAGCAAATTGCCATCAAGACGGTAGTGGATGGATGGAGTAAGCAAGGATGGTTTAAATCGGATAAATTTTTCAATATGATAAAAGATTATGATAATCGAATTAGTAAGACTGGTACAATTATTAGTAAATCGGATATTGAATCTTATTTGAGAAATAACGGACAGTGGTTTAATGATATATTTATGAATAATATTAAGTAAAATATGAAAAAAAAGGAAGAATATAGTAATGTGGAGAGAATAGTTTTACATAATAATAAATATTTATGGATTGTATACAAAAACAGCATTTTCATCTATGATAAAAAAGATTATATACAGTTAGAAGAGAATATAAATACAATACAGAATTTTAATTCGATGACTTTATTTACTAACGAAGATAATAACTTATTTTCCATAAAAGAGAAAACTATTACTTACGTTGGAAATGGATTTGCATTAGAATCAGCTCTTTTTATGACAAAATATTTTTTCATACCTAAAAAGGAAAATGATATATACAACTATGTAATTTATGATGAGAACTTGACTCAGTCTGCAAAAGCTATTTGGCCGTTAAACTTTGCATTTTCAGAATTTTTGTATTATTATAATAATCAAATAATCAAGCAGTATGACTTTCGTCAATATATATATATATGGCAAACAGACATTAGTTCATATGGCAAATACCTGAATTTAAAAGATGAGCAGCAACCCAATGAAATAGACGGCAGCTTAATGGGCTATGAAAACCTGCTTTTTGTTCCGTTGCGGGGTGGGCAGTTACTTGCTTTGGATGTAGAAACAGGGAAAGAGGCATGGATGCTGAAACAAGATATTAGTGGACAGTATGCCAATATTGGAAATAAAATATACAAAAAAAACAGAATTTTGTATGAAATAGATACATATTCAGGCGAAATTTTGCGGCAAAAAGAAGATTGGGATGGATTTATTTCGGCGGGACCAATCTGGGCATATGATGATGTGCTTATTATTGTAAATATACTCGAAGGAGATGTTGTTCTGCTAGACAGAAAAACTTTTGAAATAAGAGACAAAATAAATATCAATGGCAGAATGGCACACTGGAA
>Ga0153940_1000667_pt1 | contig 16799 bp, 15 predicted proteins | sample TSNJ024MetaG_FD_104736 | JGI IMG/M metagenome (GOLD analysis project Ga0153940, IMG submission 104736) | Attine ant fungus gardens microbial communities from New Jersey, USA - TSNJ024 MetaG | ecosystem: Host-associated > Fungi > Mycelium > Unclassified | place: USA: New Jersey, Brendan T. Byrne...
CACAATTAACGCTACCATACGGGATTTGTTCACCCATCCCCGGGATATTGAATTCTTGAAACCTGTTTAAAGTTATAAATTATTATTTACAGATATGACGATATAATAATATTCTCTCTGTTCCCCTGTTATTTGCTTATATTACTTAACCGGAATATCCGCATAATTTAATACTTTTACGGCTTAAATATACAACACGGCAACAAAACATTCTCTCTTGTTGTTTTAGACATAAATATATTTGATATTAATTCAAAAAAAATAAAAACAATGAAATTAACGAAAGGTATAATCGCCATTATTGTAGTTGTAGTTCTGGGACTGATTGTATTTATGTATGCAAAATCGCTTCAGAACAGTATGGTAGGAAAAGAAGAAGGTGTAACTTCTCAATGGGCTCAGGTGCAGAATGCTTATCAGCGCCGTGCCGATCTTGTCCCCAATCTGGTAGCCACTGTGAAAGGTTATGCCACACACGAGCAGGAAACTCTTCAGGCTGTTGTGGAAGCCCGTGCAAAAGCTACACAGATGAATGTAAATGCAGACCAGCTTACAGAAGAAAATATCAAAAAATATCAGGAAGCGCAGGGACAACTGGGGGCTGCACTCGGCCGTTTGCTGATGGTACAGGAAAACTATCCCGACCTGAAAGCCAATACAAATTTCCTTGCCTTGCAGGATGAACTTACCGGTACAGAGAACCGCATCTCCACAGAGCGTAATAAGTTTAATGAAAAAGTAAGGGACTATAACACCTACATTCGTATGTTCCCTAAAAATATCTTTGCCGGCATGTTCGGTTTCGAAAAGAAGGGATATTTCGAAGCTGATGCATCGGCTCAGAGCGCACCAAAAGTAGAATTTTAATCAGTTAACAGTCAACCGTTAGCAGTACATATTATAAAATTGAAACGGATATTAAATATATTCTTGTTATTGCTTGTAACTGTTTTGTTACAGGCACAGGACGATTTACCCTCTCCAATGTCGCCTCCGAGACTCGTCAACGACTTTGCACAGACATTCGACACCTCGCAGCGTAACGAATTGGAGCTGATACTCAAAGCCTACAATGATAGTACATCTACACAGATATACGTAGTAACAGTAACCGATCTGCAGGGCTATGCCGTATCGGACTATGCAGCCCGTCTGGGTGAAAAGTGGGGCATCGGACAGAAAGACAAGAATAACGGCGTGCTTATACTCATAAAACCACGCATAGGCAACGAACGTGGCCAGGTATTTATCGCCACAGGCTACGGAGTAGAGCATATACTTACCGATGCCCGTTGCGGCCGCATCATAGACCAGTATATGATCCCATACTTGCAATCAGGGGATTACTACAATGCAACCAAAGCTGCCGCCCTAGCCATAATCAAATATCTGGCAGGAGAATTTCAGGCTGATGAAGAGAATTATTCCGGTAGTTCACTCATCGCGAATATAGTGCTTGTCGTCGTTATATTGCTTATTCTCTATATCGCTTTCAAAAACAATAAAGGAGGTCCTTCGTCCGGAGGTCGCTGGCGTGGCGGAGGTTTTGGTGGCGGCTTCGGCGGCTGGAGAGGAGGTAGTTCTTCCGGCGGTGGCTGGAGCAGCGGAGGAGGCAGCTTTGGTGGCGGAGGCGGAGGAAGTTTCGGCGGAGGTGGTGCCGGACGTAGCTTCTGAACAAAGAACATGATCGTTAATAAATATGCAGGCAGGTATAAAGATCGGATTTGTACCTGCTTTTTATTAGCTTGGAAAAGGGTTTATTTTTGTATTCCCGAGGCATAAGCGGAGCGATGAAACAGGATAAAATCGAAAGAACTTAGGCTACAGTTTATATGATTACAAGTAGCACCACCCACCTTGTACTCAATCTGTAGCCCGCTCCTTTACCTAAATGTTGCAGTTATTTATCAGGTTATTCAGGTCATTTTACCGTCACAAGTATACAGTCATACACTTTTGCAGGTATGACATATCCCCTATTACACACTCAATAAGATTCTTTCCTTGCTAAAAAGTTTGAAGAATTGTTTTTTCATGAGACTTAGCGTGTACCTTGTGATCTTACCGGTTGCAAATATATATAATATTTGGAGAAAAAACTTCAATATATACTAAAACTCATAATACAATTTTATCTATAATATGAAGTTTGTATTGGTCAAACCGAATGTTTTTTTTAACTTTGGGGTATCAAAGTATTTAGATGTGGCTATAGAAAGACAGAAATTGCAATACAAAAACACAACTTTTCCTACCATTTTTCCCCTTGAAAACTTGGAAGTTAGCTTCGTTTTGCTAGAGAGAGAGAGAGAGAGAGAGAGAGAGAGAGAGAGAGAGAGAGAATTTAGCTACTACTCTTAAAAAAATAATCCACTATCATCATTTACGCGGTTTAATTGATTGCGCTCGTGTATGGGTGCGCAAAATCTACACATTTATTCCGAAATCACAACACAGGGCATATTCTGTTTTCCGGCAGAATATGCCCTGTATTATTTCCCTTTCGGGAAAAGATAAATCCTATATTATAATTTTAATTATGAAACTACAATTATGGAACGAAAAACTTTAAACCTATTGGTCATAGGCGCATTATGTCTTATGACTTTACAACTGCATGGACAGGTAACGATCGGTTCGGGTGAACCTCCTCAAGATGATGCCCTGTTGGATCTGAAAGAAAATAGTAGCGGAACGGCAACGAAAGGGCTATTGCTGCCACGTGTTGAATTGGTAGCGTTAAATGATAATACTCCGCTGTCGACACATGTCAGGGGAATGCTCGTTTATAACACGGCAGATGTAGATACCGACGTCTTCGAAGGATGTTATTACAATGACGGCAACCGGTGGATACGGGTAGGTACCGGATCAGGTTCTATTACGATACCCGATGTAGTACTGGCTAATCTCTGGCAGGCTTCTGCCGGCTGGTCGGTAATAAGCCAGGAATTCAGGTGTTATGGTAAAGCCGTTAACTTTATTGTCAAACTGCAACGGAACGGAGCCGATATTAATGTCTGGAATACAGCCCATAATTCCCGGAAAATAGCTGAAATGCCAGCCGGTACAGATAAAGATACATATAAGCCCTTTGCTTCTGCGACTGTTACCAGCCAAAGTGACATGAATCTAAGCTGTCTTGTCAATTTTCCCGCAAGAACCATCTCTACTACGGCAGAATGCGAAATAGACTTCGACGGGAATATATATATACAAAATGTGAGGGAAAGTGTAGGAACTTTTATGAACAAGGGTATAATCGCGGCCAACGACATCATTGTGGTTTCGGGATCATATTTTATTAAGTAAAACGAATAAAATTTAAACAAAATCCAGATGAAAAAATATATTCTTTGTAGCATACTCCTGATTTTCAGCATTTATCCCCTTTGTTCCCAGATAGGGATAAATACAGAATCTCCCGAAGGAGCCCTGCATTTAAAAAGTCCTTTATTGCCTGCGGGCAATAAAGGTGTTCTGGTCGACGGTGACGGAAATAACGGGATATCGATTGCCATAGGCAATACCGGGCATCCTTCCGCATCAGTGAGCCTGGGCGCTAATAATAAAGCGTTTATGCCTAATTCGGTCGCGCTTGCTGATGCACGGGGAAATGCGGCGGGCAATCCCATTAAGAACCCCGTAGACGGAATGGTTGTTTACAATACAGCAAGGGCCGGGGTTGTTCCCGACAATGTCATACCGGGTTTGTATGTTTTCAATGCCGGGCAAAACAGATGGATGTATTGTATTACCGGATCGGCAGGCAGCAAGGATGTCAGGTTATATACCATTGACAATCAATTGACTTTACCAACAACAGGAGCTTACAACACAACAAACGGGACAAATGGCTATGCTACTTTAAACTTAGTCTCTGCCGGATCACCCGCTACTCCCGCCAACTATATAGAGATCAGGTCGAATGCGGCTTACGCTATGATGCTCACCTTATCCGGTTCCATATCTCCGGTTTCCTCATTCCAAAGAATGGTCATATATGTCGCTGCCGTCTTACTGAAAAATGATGGAACGGTAGATAGAATCTTGGATATAGCTGAAATTAATCCCGTAGCTTTTCCCCAAGGCAGCAGGAACGGTGGTGTGACATATCCCCTGACTTTAGGTTTTGATGCTCAAAGAGGAGATAGAATATCAATACACATTGCTTCATATAGCGGTGCAACATGGACATTACTATCAGGTGAAACATCAATTATCTTTTTCAAAATTTAAAAAGGAAACCTATGAACAGACACATATATCTTTTATGTCTCGCCTTTTTATTGGCAGGAACATGTACGGCTCAGGTAGGTATAGGAACCACCAATCCGGTGGGAATTCTCAACATTGACATACTGAAAAATAATTCACCAATTCCTACAGGCAGCCAATTGAAGGACGACCTGATATTCAGACTTAATACAAACAATGAAGCCAATCTGGTTATAGGCGGAGAGCCTCTGAACAAGGAAACATCCCTTGAACTGAACGCGCCGGATAAAGCATTGCTTCTCAACAGGGTGGCTTTAACGGGCGTTTCGGATATAAATACAGTACCTTCCCCTCGCGACGGGATGATGGTCTATAATACCAATGCCGGAGGATCGGGGGAAGAAGATGTTATGCCGGGAACCTACCTGAATATGAACAATGAATGGATGAGACTTACCGATTATACAGCCAGCGGAACAAGTACGGTTTCAAAAATCGGAGCATTGACCGGTAACGTATCAGCAACTCCGGTTACCAATAAAACAACAGGTGCGGGAGCAAGTCAGTTTCCCCTCAGCCAAAGCATTATTATTAATAATGCCGGGCGATATGTGTTTTCTTTCAGGCTATACGGAGGTATGAGCATTACCGGCCAGGTTTGCGACGATTACTATCTGTACTTATTCAGGAAAACCGGTTCTACTGAAGTTTTATTGAGCAGAATCGACATGGTTGTAGGAAAAGGTAGCAGCAACAGTGCATATAACACTTATTTCCCTATAATGCAAACGCCATATCTTAACCTAAATGATGAAGTCATTATAAAGATAGGACGCCGGAACGGAGCGCAGAACTGGACACTTCGGGGAAGTACCAATGTAAACGAAGCAAACCGTACCACTTTTGTATATTGGAAAATGCAATAACTTTTAAACAGACTCTTAATCATGAAAATAAAAATAATAAGCTTACTGATTGCCGCCATAAGTATCTTACATCTACATGCGCAGGTAGGGATTAAGACGGAAAATCCGAAGGGTGCCTTGCACATCGACGGAAAAGGAGACAATCCCCAAAACGGTGTAATACCGGATACACAGAAAAAAGACGACCTGTCTGTTCATTATTCTTCGGGAAGCATGAATATAGGCATAGGCGCCATCCCCGAAGATAACTCCGCCGCGCAGTTAGAATTGGGAGGAACTGCCAGCGCATTCCTACCCAACAGGGTGGCTTTAACAGGCATTTCGGATATTGTTACAGTTTCCAATCCGGAAGACGGGATGATTGTTTATAATACGACTAACAATGCGGGAGCAGGACTTGCCGCGGGTCTGTACACATTTTATAATAACAAATGGAATGAAATATTGACGAAAGAAGTGGCATCCGTTATCGAACGGAGAGATTTGTGGGTTGCATCGGGAAATCGCGTACAACCTGTGACAAATTCAAGAGCCCATGAAAGACCTGCACGGTCTACTATTTTACTTTGGGCCGATCCTGCCACAGGTAGCACAAACCAGCCGTTTATCACGTTGCCGGAAACCGGATCGTACGTATTCTCATTCAGGTTCTACATGGATCAATCGGCCAATGCTTCATCTAATCGTTACAGGTCGTTATTGTATTTATGGGCGCTTAAAGGCAACAATAATTTTGCTTCGGCCGATAATCTGCCATCAGGGGTTACTGTTGAAGACGGGGCCGAGATAAATATGATTGCTTACTCCAGCAGTAGTCAGTTGACCGCTACGCTGACCCTTACGGCCAGTGGAAACAAAGGAGACAAAATTTCGTTTCGGATTGGAGCTACAACAACCTCCGGCATATATACCGGTTATCCGAGAGCAGCCGCCTTGCAAATGGTACCATCGAGGACTAGTCTGCTTTTTTGGAAACTGTAAATCCTTACATTGAGTGCATTATCCGATCTTGGCGCAAGTTAGCGTTATATAATTGCACCAAGATCGGATAATAAATTTTATGTATCCATAAAACAGCCGAACAAACAGAAACATTTAGGAAATCATACATTTAAGAGGTATCTTTGCCCACATGAAAAAGTTAGTGATTGTCGGATGCGGGTATCTAGCCGAAATTGTAGCAGATGCCGTTATCAATGGCTTATTGCCTGAATATGATTTGGTTGGGGCTTATTCGCGTACAGCTTCAAAAGCCGGACGTATTGCAAAAAAAATGCAGCAACATGGTAAACCATGCTCTGCGTGCGCGACACTGGAAGACTTACTGGCTCTGAAACCCGATTATCTGGTAGAAGCCGCATCCCCCGCTGCCATGAAAGAACTGGCTTTGCCTGTATTGAAAAACGGCACGTCTATTATTACTCTGTCTATCGGGGCACTGGCCGATACCGCTTTTTATAAGGAAGTGATGGAAACGGCAAAAGCAAATGGTACCCGTATATATATCGCTTCCGGGGCTACAGGCGGTTTCGATGTTTTGAGAACTGCCACCCTGATGGGGAATGCATCTGCCCGGTTCTTTAATGAAAAAGGCGTAAATGCCCTGAGACGGTCACCTGTTTACGATCCGTCTTTAGAAACCGGGCAGCATATAGTATTTTCCGGGACTGCAAGAGAAGCCATCGGTGTATTCCCTACCGGACTCAATGTATCTGTAGCAGCTTCACTAGCATCTGTCGGACCCGAAAAAATGCATGTCACCATGCAATCTACTCCGGAATTCAAGGGGGATACCCAACGGGTTGAAATAGAGAATGACCAGGTACACGCCGTAATAGATGTATATAGCGCGACATCCGAAATAGCAGGCTGGTCGGTGGTGAGTATCCTTATCAATATCGTTTCACCTATTGTATTCTGATAGATTCTTCAATACCTTTTCACTCAGGCGGTCAAATGCCTGACGCGTGCGGCCGGTAGATACCTGCATGCAACGGACATGAGGATGGTCAATCAAATGTTTTCCACCCAATGCACCGATTGTGTCGCAAAAACAGAGGTTGTCGCCTTCCAGCCATTTGGTAAATGCAGCTTCATCCCAAGCCGGAGACAAGCCTGTATTGAATAGTATTTTCTTGTTTCCGAATTGTATAAACTCAAATTCGTGCAGTAAAACCGTATTTTTATTGAGGCAGCAGCAAACTACTTCACTATGCGAAAGGAGCTCCCGCAAAGGTAAAAATTGATAACCTTTGGCTCTTGCGTCTTCTTTTTCCTTACGGGAGAAATAAGCTATGTCCGCGCCAAAGAAACTCAATGCATCGGCTATCATACCACCCGATTTGCCCAGTCCTATGATCCCCGCCTTCAATCCGGTAATTTCGCGGGGTATCCCACCCCATGGCTCCTGACCGAATCCATGCAGGCAGCGCACAAGTTCGCTGATTACATATTCTACGACTCCTTCGTCGCCATAATCCCGGATGCCTGTTACCGTAATACCCCGTTCGTCAGCATAACGGATATCTACGTTGGCGCTTTCGGGAGAATACAGGGAACAGCACATTCCGATATATTTAATATCGGGACATCTTTCCAATACATAGCGGTTAATCTGTGAGGTATAACTCAGCAGTACAGCATCTGCATTGCCTATACGCGCAATTATCTCATTATCGCCGACGGGTACATCCTGATGCATAACAACTTCCTTAGCAAAAGAATGCAACTCCTTCTCAGCGGACGGGATCAGGCTCACCGGCTCTATAGCCACAAGTTTCTTGAACATAATTTAAAAGAATTAAAGAATAAAGATAACAAAAGAACCTGTGGGGTAAAATTTAAACAGTCTCTAAGATCATTTATTCTCAAAAAAGTTTACTTTTGCTTCATCATTATGATTGCGTCAATAGATACTTCCAATAAAGAATTTAAGAATGCTCTCGACCTGATTGAACGGAGCAACCAGTCTGTATTTCTCACAGGAAGAGCAGGTACAGGTAAATCGACTTTTCTGAAACATCTCTGCCAGACGACACGTAAAAAATTCGTTGTTCTGGCTCCCACAGGGATAGCAGCGATAAATGCAGAGGGATCAACATTGCATTCGTTTTTCAAATTGCCATTCAGGCCCATGGCTCCCGATGACGCAGATTTGAGTCTTACCGGCGGCCGCATTTTTGAGTTTTTCAAGTATAGGAAAGAACACCGTAAGATCATACAGGAGGTAGAGCTGATAATCATTGACGAAATATCGATGGTCAGAGCCGATACAATAGACTGTATTGACAGGATTCTCCGGGTCTACTCAAATAATATGCGTATTCCTTTCGGGGGTAAGCAACTTGTGTTTGTCGGAGATGTATTCCAGCTCGAACCTGTGGTTACTCCCGATACAAGAGAGATAATCAACAAATTCTACAAAAACGCTTTTTTCTTTTCGGCGAATGTTTTTCGCGAAATAAACCTTGTTCCGATAGAATTTACAAAAATCTATCGTCAGACAGATGAAAAGTTTATTTCTATCCTGAATAACATAAGGAACGGAAAATCGAACAGCAATGACCTTGGCTTGCTCAACAACCGGGTAGATTCCGGTTTCAACCCGAGAGAAGAAGATATGTATATCACGCTGGCTACCAAACGTGATAATGTTGACTATATTAACGAGAAGAAGATGTCGGAACTCGATACCTTTGAGTTTGTCAGCTATGGTATCAAAGAGGGCGATTTTCCGGAATCGTCTCTTCCCACTGCACAGGAATTGGTACTTAAAGAACATGCACAGGTCATGTTTATCCGCAACGATATGCAATGGCCCCGCCGCTGGGTTAACGGCACTATCGGCATTATATCGGGAATAGATGAAGAAGGGCATGTATATGTTCTCAAAGAGGATGGATTTGAGGTGAAAGTAGAACTGGAAACATGGCGGAATTACAGGTACAGATATAATGAGCGGGAAAAGAGGATCGAAGAAGAAATCATCGGTACTTATACCCAACTGCCATTGAAAGCTGCATGGGCAATTACAATCCATAAGAGCCAAGGACTTACGTTCAATAATGTGATTGTAGATTTTAGCGGGGGAGTATTTGCCGGAGGACAGGCTTATGTAGCCCTAAGCAGATGTACCTCGCTGGACGGGCTTGTCCTTAAAAAGAATATCAATAAAGCAGATATATTTGTGCGGCCTGAAATAGTGGAATTCAGTAAGCAATTCAATAATGAGCAATTGATTAATAAAGCGCTGAAAGAATCGGACGCTAATTATCTCTACAAGGAAGCGATAGAACAATTCGATGAAGGGAATTTCGATAATTTCCTCAACCATTTCTTCAAAGCTATCCATGCCCGCTATGACATAGAAAAGCCATTGCAGCAAAGATATATACGGAAGAAGCTGAATATAATAAACAGCCTCAAAGAAAAAAACACGGAATTAAAGGACAGGCTGTATGAACAGACTAAAGTCCTGAAGAAGTTAGCGAAGGAATATTATCAGATGGGTAATGAATGCATCGTTTCATACAAGGATTATCGTGCAGCTCTGGCAAACTTCAACAAGGCACTGGATTTAGACCCTACCTATCTCGATGCATGGATCAGGAAGGGTGTAACCTTCTACGACCAGGAGGATTATTACGAATCTATGAAGTGTTTCAACAGGGCTTTAGAACTAAGTCCGCTATCATTCAAAGCTCTCTACAACAGAGGAAAAAACAAACTTAAAGTGGATGAGCCGGAACTGGCTATAACCGACCTGATGAAAGCCTCCCAACAGAAGCCCCGTCATGCCGCCTGCCATGAATATCTTGCTGAAGCTTATGCAGCTATTGGCAATACCGAATTAGCGGATAAGCATTATCAGATTGCGCAGGAATTGAAGAATCCGAGGGGTAAGGACTTGTAAATTGACCTATAAAATACGGCGCAATCAGAATTTCATTTTCAATATCCTCACTGCATTTAAGATAGCCAGCAAAGAAACACCCACATCGGCAAAAACCGCTTCCTACATATTCGCTACGCCAAATCCCCCTAAAATCAGAACGGTCAATTTAATGGAAAATGCTAAAGCAATATTCTGATAAACTATTTTTTTGGTTGCCCCGGCTATTTTTATTGCAGTAACGATTTTGGAAGGCCGGTCGGTTTGTATAACGACATCTGCGACTTCAATAGCCGCGTCACTACCCATTCTGCCCATTGCGATACCTACATCGCTCATGGCAAGAGATGGCGCATCATTTATGCCATCGCCGACAAAAACCACTATATTTTCATTATCAGACTTTAATTGTTCAATATGTTTAACTTTATCCTCAGGCAGTAAATTTCCATAAGCCTTACCAATTCCTAAACGGGAAGCAACACTCTCTGTAATGGACGACTTATCGCCACTTAGCATTACTACCTGATTAATTCCATTTATATACATGTTTCTTACGGCGCCGGCAGCATCTTCCTTCACTTCATCCGCAATCCTGATATAGCCGGCATATGTGTTATCTATTGCAATAATAACAGTTGTTTCAGGTATTAAATCGATAGCCTTATCATAACTTATATGATGCTTTTCCATCATATTGGCATTACCGGCCAAAACTTCATATCCATTTATGTTACCTTTCAATCCCTGCCCCGGAATTTCTTCTATATCGGTTGCCGGATAGTCTTTAACCGTGTCTTTTCCGTAAGCAACAATTGCTTTCGCAATGGGATGGTTCGACTTTTTCTCTAATGCTGCGGTATATTCAATTAATTCGTCTTTCTCCATAGCTCCGGATGAAACTATATCCTGTACATTAAATACTCCTTTGGTTAAAGTTCCTGTTTTGTCCATGACTATGGTGTTCACTTTTGTCAACAAGTCCAGGTAATTTGCCCCTTTGAAGAGGATACCGGCTCTGGATGCAGCTCCGATACCGCCGAAATATCCTAACGGTATGGAAATGACCAATGCGCATGGGCAGGAAATAACCAGAAATACCAAGGCCCGGTACAGCCAATCCTGAAATATATAATCCGTTACAAAGAAATAGGGAATCACAGTAATCAGTAACGCAAAGAAGAATACCACAGGAGTGTATATCTTGGCAAATCTGCGGATAAGTAGTTCTGTCCGGGCTTTTCTAGATGTCGCTTCTTGTACCATTTCCAATATACGGGACAAAGAACTGTCCTCGTATTTTTTCGTTACTCTTATGTAAATCACTTTATCCATATTGAGCATACCTGCCAAAACGGGCTCTCCTTCCCGTATCGTTTTAGGTTTACTCTCGCCTGTCAGGGCAGATGTGTTGAAACTGCCCGATACGGAAATCATTATTCCGTCCAACGGGACTTTTTCTCCCGCTTTGACTTGTATTGTCTCTCCTGTTTTTACATCTCCGGGAGCAATAGTTATGTAATTGCGGTTTCGTTCTACGGTTGCCGTATCGGGACGGATATCGAGAAGGGATTTTATATTCTTCCTTGCTTTATTTACTGCCGAGGCCTGGAATAGTTCCCCGATAGAATAAAAAAGCATAACAGCAACGCCTTCAGGATATTCGCCAATAAAAAAAGCGCCTAATGTAGCCACAATCATCAGGGAGAATTCCGTGAAAATATCTTTTTGCCGGATTGTCTGCACAGCTTCTCTGAAAACAGGGTAAGCAACCGGAATATATGCCAGTATATACCAAACGAGCCGGTAATAAGAATTAAAATACCGGCTGATAAGATTGTCCATAATTATCCCTGCCAGAAGTGCAGCAAGGCTTAAACCTACGGGGATATATATTTTCCGGTTTTGTGTATTGTTATCGGGTGATTCTTCGGGGCAAGAATCACAGCAGGTACATTTATATTCTTTATTTTCGTCCATCTCTTAATTTTTTATACAAAGGTACGGACTATAGCTTGCAACTGAGTTGCAAATTTACAGGCTCCGGTTTTTAATTCCGGTTAATTACGCGGGAAATAATATATGATACAGACTCCCAACAGTGCTACCAATGCACCGATAATATCATATTTATCAGGAGAATAGTTATCAAATTTCATAGCCCACAGTATAGACATAACGATAAAAAAACCGCCATAAGTAGCATATACCCGCGCAAAATTTGAGGTCTGCCATGTTGCTACCACTCCGTAGAAAGCAAGAATCAAAGCGCCTAGAACTCCGTACCACCAAGGTTTCCCTTCTCTGAGGCATAGCCAGACTAAATAGCCCCCTCCTATCTCGCATAGTCCCGCAAGAATAAATATTGGAATTGATTTGAGAATCATAGTCAATTGAATATTTTGTAAATTAAGTAAATGATGAGATTTATTGTCGTATTTGTCATGCTGAGGAACGAAGCATCCCGTGCCTCTTTTTAGGGTCGGTATCCTTCCCTACGGTCAGGATGACAGGCGACAATAAATATTTTAGACTACTTAATATTTAACAAAGAAATAAAGTCTTTGCTAGATATTGATCTTACTACACCGCCCGCAATACCCCTTAATGACAAGATTTACACTTTCTACCTGCATTATCGGCGACAATGCAAATCTGGGGATAGAAATATTTTCCAGACAGAATGCATCCTTGCAGTAATTACAATAAAAATGAGCGTGAAGGTCGTCCATGCTGCAATGGCAATCCCTGTTGCATACCGAATATTTTATGGAACCCGACCCATCGTCGAAACTGTGTATGAGCTGATGATCGTGGAACAAATGAATAGTTCTTGATATAGTCGATTTATCGACGGTATCAAGCTTTATCTCCAAATCTGACAAACTGAATGCCCTGTGAAACTCAAGCATCGTTTTAAGTATTAATATCCGGATAGCTGTCGGTTTTATTTCACGTTCTTCCAGCAGGTTTATATAAGAGCTGTTCATGCTATAATTTTACTTCCGTTATTTTTAAGACTACAACAAAAGTAATGATTTTAAATATAATATGCGCGCAAATGGAATCAGATAAGGTTGATTTTAAATCCTGATTATATATGCAAAACAAAATAATTCCGGATATTATCCTTTTCCTATTTTAATCCAGGTTGCCTTTTTCCATAACCATTCCAATGGACCCTGACGATGTGACCGAAGCCACCAGCGACAGAAAAATAACTGAATTAAAAACATTCCGATGCCCATTAAGAAACAGGCTGTGATACCTGTATACTGGTAAAGCCCCAATCCCCAGTTATAAAACAGGAATCCCCCGATCAAAGACTGCGACAGGTAGTTTGTCAAACTCATGCGTCCATAAGGCGCTAACTGATGAAGTACACGTTTAAACTTTGTCAGGTAATACACAAGAATTACCCCGGCAAACAGTATTCCTGTGAATGCGATATTTGAAAGTGATTTGAGTATAAGGACAGAAGGTACAAGTAATGCCTCCCGGTTTATAAAGTCGGGAAGTACAGCCATCAATCCATATATAGGGAAAAAGGCCAGAGTGACTGCGATGAATACTTTAATCCATAACTTCATGTTTTTTTCCGAATAGATAAACACATTGCTACGCCCTATTAATATACCTATCATAAATAATGCCGCGGTTTGCGTAACCCTTCCATGTAACAGCATCCAGCCCATATTAGCAATATTGCCTGTCCAGATTGCAGTTTTACACATTTCGAGAAAAGAACCTTCTTTCTGCACTGTATTGACTATCTCCCAGTAGGGACCATCAAACTCAGCATTAATAATGTATTCGGGGTTGATGACTGCATAAATTATTTGCCCCCATTCAAGAGGTTGCAGTAAAAGGATAATCGCTATAATCGCAATTGTGCGGGTAGAAAGGCGGCAGACTGCTATCATTACATAACCAAGTAATGCATAGAGTACTAATATTTCGCCGGGAAATAAGGTCGAATTGATACAGGCGATGAAAAAAAGTAATACTAACCGCCATGCAAACCGTCCACGAAAATCTCTCCCTTTTTCTTTTTGTGAATTGTCCTGAATAAAAAAACTGAATCCGAAAAGCAACGCGAAAATGCAGTAGGCTTTACCGGAAAAGGTGAAAAATATACTGTCCCAGATTACTTTGTCCGTAAATATCAGAAAGTTGCAGGTTTCTTCCGGAAAGCTATTGAGACTGAACCGTTCGATGAAATGGATAAGGGTAATTCCCATTACTGCAAAACCTCGTAATACATCTGCTATTTCTATGCGATTATTATTGGTTAGAGTAGTAGAAGAGTGCATGCTTTTTAGAATTTAAAATGTTAACGTATTCTTTTATTTGACGTGCAAACTTAACACAAACCTTTTATGTCCTTTAAAAATTGCTATTCAATAAACAATAAAATATGACCAATAAGGGCTTTCTCCTATTGATCGTATTTTCGGGTATTTAAAATAAATACTTTATAATCAGTTAACTATACGATAACATTAAAATAATAATGGCCAGAAGTCTCTGTTTCTGACCATTATTACTTATTTATGGAGATTAATTTACAATCAAAATGCTCCGGAACAATAATGAAACGGTATTTTGCGGCAGGCTCCTACTTCACCGTTATTCTTTTTTGTTATATTTTACTCGAAAGCGTTCCTATTTTGTTCCGCTTTGGAATTGCGTTCATTTTTTTTGCGTTTCCCCCACCAGATATAAAATCCGGTTACAGGCAGGCTGGTGGCAATAAGCCCTCCCAGAAATGTGATAAACTTCCCTATCTGTCCCATCCAGTTACCCATATGCAATACCCATATTGCATTATCTACCTTTTCGTGTTTAAGCGCGCTTTCCGGCAATTTTATTTCATCTCCCGAAAAACGGTCATATATAACATATTCCGGGCTTTGCGCACTCTTCAATCCCACCTGATTTGCGACACGCATCATATAATATCCGCTCGAGTCCATGCGATAGGTATATATCTGCATTTCTTTTTTATCCGGATACTTCTCAAATGATCTTTCTATAAACGGGTTAAGTTCCAACGGTGCTTGCCCTTCCTTATATTTGGGCAATTCTTTTTGCCAGTCATGGGTTGTGTCTGCCCCGAAGGCTTTCATCAGCGATTGTGATAACGGCTCGAAGGCGATCAGTAATCCGGTGACAGATAATAATAAGATAACAGCGGCAGCATAAAAGCCCAGGACTTTGTGCAAATCATAGTTAAGGCGTTTTTTTGTTGAACCGGTTTTTATTTTAAAGGCAGCATCCATAGCCTTTTTGTTCCTCTTCTTGGGCCACCATAAATAAAGGCCCGTAATTATTTCAAGGATAAATATTATGGTTGCAATATCGATGATCCATTGCCCCGTTTTACCCAATAGGAACGAATTGTGGAGGTGTACAGTAATATAAAAGAAATAGATAGTACCGTCATCTTTCAATATCTCTCCTGTGTACGGATCAATATATACCATGCTCAAACCTTCCTCCCTGCTGAATGTATTGAACCTGACGCTGCGTTCCGGGTCTTTGTAACTGACCATGTAACTTGGCGTATTTCGCTTCGGAAACTCTTTTTTAATGATATCTATCAGTTCTTCAGCCGGCTTCTGGGTTTCTTTCACTTCTTTGACAAAACGTGCATCCCCGGCCGACAAAGCCATAATCTCATCGCAATAGACAGCTATAGTTCCTGTTATACATACAAAAAAGATTATCGCCGCCGATATTAGCCCCGGCCACAGATGCAGCCATAAGATGAGTTTTTTGTTGGATATCCTTCTATTCATGACATTTTTAGTTGATATATTTACTTATTCATTAGTTTCTCACGCGCCTCGGACAGGCTCTTTTTAGCATTGGGGCTATCCGGGTAATTTTTAAGGTTATACTCAAATATTTTAATGGCATTTTCTGTTTTCTTTACAGACACAGCATATTTGCCAATATTATCTATAAGGTTCTCGTCGGGAATGAATGTAAATCCCAGCCGTTCCGATAATTTGCCGTAATATTCTTCTATCAGCGCGGGATTTTCGGGGATCTCTTTCACGGGCAATTCTATTCCGTCGAAAATAGTCCTGAGAGCGTCGAACATACCGGGCATCAGTATGGTTCCATGATTTTCATCTTCATAGTATTTCCATGCCCCGTTCAGGTTATTGCCGGGTGCGGACTTTAATACTTCGGTACAAAATCTGTCTATCGTTTCGGAATGTTTTTGTATGTCATCGGCTTTGTTTTCATCCTTTGCCATTGCGATATATAAGTATCTTTTTTCGAAATCCGTTTTATTCCATATGGTCTGGGCTTCTTTATAGATTACTTTATTGTCCCACCAAAGACTGGGGTCGAGCGCAATATAGGCATTAAAAGAACCGGTATGGCGCACCAGTGTTGTTACAACGTATAGTCCTCCGAACGAGTGTCCTATCAGCATATTATATCCATTTGTCCTGTAAGCGGAATCGATAGTATTTCTTAATTCGGAAGTCAGGAAAGAAGTAAAATGGCTACTGCCGCCACTATTTGTAAACAAATCCTGTCCGTTGTGCTTCAGCGAAGATCTGGTAGGAGTCAGGTCCCTCGCTCTGTCTGTATTGGGTATAGCTACAATTATGCATTCGGGCATATGGGTGCATGACAAATTGCATCATCATCAATAAAAGACTTATCTTTGTGTTTATTAACCTTTAAATCAATCGTCTAATGAATGATCAAAATCAAAAATCAGAGATAATGACACTCATATC
>Ga0153940_1000668_pt1 | contig 16795 bp, 18 predicted proteins | sample TSNJ024MetaG_FD_104736 | JGI IMG/M metagenome (GOLD analysis project Ga0153940, IMG submission 104736) | Attine ant fungus gardens microbial communities from New Jersey, USA - TSNJ024 MetaG | ecosystem: Host-associated > Fungi > Mycelium > Unclassified | place: USA: New Jersey, Brendan T. Byrne...
AGATGGTCTGTACAGGGAATGCAGGCTATGGCAAACCTCAGGGCTTGCAAAAAGGCTAATCAGTGGAAAATACTTATCGATTGTATTAAAGGGGCGGCTTAATGCAATTTGTCATGCACCCTTTTACTCTGTTACCTTTTTGTTGTATAACACGCTTGTTATCTGTGTATATAGATAAAATTATGGTGGCTGGATACAAGTTTACAGCAAATAATTTATTCCTCTGTAATATTCTACCCATAAGAAGAAATTATCTTCATCCTAATAAATAAAAAGAGTAGATTTGCTCCACGAGTGGTCGGAAGATTTTATATTCCTAATATTCAGTCGTATACAGTATTAAAAAAGACAACATCAGTATTGTCATTCTGAATGAAGCGTGAGCGAAATGAAGAATCTCATAGTTAATAAGAATTAATAATTCAACAATCAGCAACGAAACGAGATTCTTCACTCCGTTCAGAATGACAATAGGAAGTAATACTTTGCTAACGCAATATTACTTTTGAGACAGCCCCTTTATTGTTAATATAACTACTTTAATCTTACTCAAAATACATTTTCCGCAATAACTTTGGACTCCAAAATGGATATTTCTTTAAAATATTTCCTTCCGTGTATAGCTTTCTTTTCTTTATGTATATATAATCTACAAGCGGTTTATATACAATAATATAAAGAGCTAAAGTAGTCACGAAATATGAACTGCTGTGATATATATAAGAGAAAATAATGACGGGAATAAATCCTAATATCAATGCTGAAAAGTATAATATTTTAACCATTTTATTTATAATTTAGATATTTCCCCCTGCACAAGCTGCAGCAATAGCTACTCCAGTCCAAGGTATAAAGGCGGTTTCTATTGTAAGAAGTACACTAACCCAACCATGATTAGTATAAGCATCATCTATGCAATCCATAGTCCTTTGTTCTGCAGACTTTGTCGTCTGTTTAACAAGTGTTCCGTTAAATTTGTTGATTTTGATAGTAAAAGGTTGATTATTAAAGGGATAATAATATAAATGTCTCTTAATTAATTTTATAAAATATAACCGGATTCTCAACGCTATGATACGACCGATTACGGGGATAAAAATATAAATTATTTGTTAAATTTAAAAAAGATTTTTATTTTTATCGTAGTCTTGTATAATTATCTGGTTTATAACTAAAAAGCAATACTTGACTTTTTATACCGATTCGCATAAGTTAAGGTTTTTGTACTAAACATCCTGCCGGAACAAATAGTTGACAGGTTATGTTCCGATTTAATCCCAGTTAGGATCGTAACTGGACGAACGGCCTCTTTGTTCATATTTCAAATCCTGCAATAATGACGAGCTTGCCCGCAATGACACATAATATGATTTATAGGCTCCGACAGGGTTAAAGCTGGCGGTGATTGACCAGCAATGCAGGTTGCGGGTCAGGTTACAACTCATATATGCGATTTTTTTTGCATCAAAGTCATAACTGGTGTTGAAATTGAAATTCCAGTTTTTTGTAGGTTGTATGCTTCCGCTTAGTCCGAAATTCTTGGTTAGACGGCCTTTGTATTCCATCTTGTCATAATCAAAATCCCCATAATTATAGTTCATGGAGAAGTTGAAAGATAGATTCCATTTAATATCATTTTTCACATAGCCGTCTTCATCATACTGGTTATCGTCTTTCTTTTTTTCCAGCAGGCTGCCCTTTTTCTGTTCTCCGGCTTCACCTTCAGGATTGTCGGTATCCGGTTGTCCGCCTTCCTTTTTGCTTCCTTCCTTGTCTACATCTTTACCAAACAGTTTTTTGAATGTATCCTGATTGATGGATGGAGATATGGAATATCCCGTACTTTTCAGTCGTCCGATACCTTTACCATGGCTGATACGCAGCTTGTCTACCTTTGTCGGGTTGCCATATTGGTCCAATCCGTACATATATGGGTCGAAAGCGGCTCCTATATTTACTACAAATGATTTGCTGAATTTGAAACGTGCATTTACAGCGATGTCACTCCATTTGAGGGAATCGGCCATCATATTGTTGCTGAAATTGACACTGAGATTGTCAATCAGGCTTATCTTCTTGTATCCGGTCGAATCTTTTTCGGATGCAACTTTCATTTCCAGGTTATTCTCAAAATTGAATGAAACCATACCCGAAGCACCCATCGGAGCTGTGCCAAACATCCCCTGTGAATAAGGAGAATATACATATTCCATTTGTTGCCCTTTCGAATCGATATATTTATATCTCTCATAGAATCCAAACATAGGATCACTGAAGTCGGGGGCATAGCTTAGGCTGATACTGGGAGTGAATACATGCCGGATTCGTGTCGTTTTGGAAAAGACAGGTATATATTCGCCATATAATTTAGTTTGGAAACTCAATGCGGCATTAAAATCATATACACGTTTGAATGAATATGTGGTATCGCCTTTCATACTCATGTGTGTATTTGTTTCCGGATTCCATTGTTTTTGTATCTTACTGGTATACCAACGCTCTGTATAATTTATAGATGGGGTGATGTTCAGATAATTGAAAGCGCTGAATGTCGCAGAAACCGGAATGGTATGCTTCATCGCATTTTTCCAGTCTTTTTGTAAGTTGGATTTCAATAACAGGTTTTCTTTCGTATCGATACTGTTTCTGAAGTCTCCTGTATAGCTTAATTGAATTTTCTCGTACCAGCGTTCTGCTCCTGCTGCCTCTTTCCTTTTGAATGGTGCTACACGGCTCATAGTTACAGTCAGGTTCGGTAAAGTCATGGAGATGGACGAGTCCTGGCTACGCTGGGCCACATTCATAGAGGCTGATATGCTCCATGCCGAATTTGGTATTTTCTGGGTCAGGTTGATACTCGAACCTTTTGTGTTGCTTGTACCTTGCCGGGTATATCTGTTGTCGAGGCTATTGTTGTTGTATGAACTTGTCGCAAAGTTTACACTTGCAGAGAGCGTCCGGAACATATTCGCCTTCGGGTCTTGCGAGTGTGTCCAGTTGATGGCAAGGTCTTTGCTTATAGACTGGTCTACATCTTTTTCTCCGTATTTGTTATACAGGTAATTGAAGTCGAACGAGCCGGAATATTTATAACGCTTACGGTATGATGAACGGGCTTTGAGCGCCCATGAACCTTTTGTATAAATGTCCCCTGTGAGGGCAAGGTCTATATTGTCATTAATGGCAAAGTAATATCCTCCGTCATGCAGATTGAATCCTCTGTCCATCTCGTCTCCGTACGACGGCATGATAACTCCCGATGAATATTTATCGGAAAAAGGGAAGAACCCGAAAGGAAGTCCCAGAGGCAGAGGTAATCCTTCGATAACGAGATAGGCAGGACCCGTAACTACATTCTTTTTGGGTTTGACTTTCGCTTTTGTCAGAGCCAGATAGAAATGCGGGTGTTCGTGATCGTCGCAGGTTGTGTATTTACCGTCGAGCATAAAGAACGAGTTGTCTTCCTGCTTCTTCGCTCTTCCTGCTATTACATAACCCTCTCCCTGAGTGGTAACAACATTGGTGATATATCCTTTTTTTGTCTTGAAGTTATACTTCATGTCTTTCGACTCATAGTCCGTGCCACCATCGGAAAAAACAGGATAGCCGAATTCTTTTCCTACGGAATCCAGACCGTATGTGGCATATACCAAACTACTGTCCATATTCATGGATAATTTCTCGCCTTTCAGTGTTATCTCGGTATATTTTACTTCTGCAGAGCCGTATAAATAACCCCAATTGTTGGACATGAGTACAACGGAGTCATTGGCCGTATAGTCTACTACGGCATCCAGCGCATTTTTTTTCTGAGCGGTAGAGTCTTGTAGTAAAGAGTCGTTCCGGAGTTTCAGGGAATCATTCTTCGGGAGGGAATCACCATTCACACGGGGCAGGGTATCGTTGCTATATATTGAGTTTATAGCACGATGCTTAGTATAGGCATATTGTGCACCCCAAAAAGGCACAGAGAACAATATACATAGAAAAATGTATGCTAAGATGCGAATTTTTCTCATCTACAAAACCTCATGCTTATATATTCGGATGCAAAGCTAATCAATTAAACATGAAAGCAGAATACGAAAAAACAAAAAAAGTATAAATTTTTGTATTCAGACTTAATATCCACTATTAATCTATTGCCCGTGGTCCGGATATTTATGTATATATTTTCTATCTTTGTTTTTTATTAAACGAATCTTTCTATGAAATATTTTTTACTTGCCGTCACCCTTTTCTTTTCTATTGAAGAATCATCTGCTCAGAAATTTGAAGATTATTTTGTCGATAAAGCTTTGCGTATCGATTATATTTTTTCCGGAAATGATGAATCTCAGGTTGTGGCTCTCGACCAGTTGAATCAGTTGCCTCATTGGGCAGGGCGCAGGCATAACCTGTCACAGCTTCTTCGTAAAGGTAACGGACAAATATGGGTGACAGATGTAAAAACCGGAACATGTATCTATACCGATGCTTTCAGCACCTTATTTTCAGAATGGCAGACTACCCCTGAAGCTAAGGAGGTAAGAAAAAGTTTCGAGAATTCATTCCTTATACCTTATCCTAAAGGGAAGATAGCAGTGGAGATAAAGCTGAGAGATAAGTTTGGTGTATACAGGACTGCGATCAGGCACGATGTAAATCCGGATGATATTCTGATAAAGAAAAAGGGACTGAAGAATATTCCGGCATATACAGCCGTACATCAGGGCGATTCGGTTAATAAATGTGTGAATGTTGTTATTCTGGCTGAAGGATATACAGCTTCCGAGATGGCAAAGTTCAGGGAACATGCGCAGATCGCCTGTGAACAGATATTGAATCATAGCCCGTTCAACAAACTGAAAGATAAGTTTAATTTTTATGCGGTGGAAACAATTTCAGAGGATTCAGGGGTCAGTGTCCCCCGTGAGAGCAAATGGAGCAGGACAGCTTTCAGTTCCCATTTCGATACTTTTTATTCCGACCGGTATCTGACTACTTCTCATGTAAAAGACATACACGATGCTATTGCCGGAATCCCATATGCACATATTATTATATTAGCAAATACAGATGTATATGGAGGCGGGGGGATATTTAATGCATATACGCTGACTACCACCGGCCATGCTGCCTTTAAACCTGTTGTAGTCCATGAATTCGGGCATAGCTTTGCGGGGTTGGCTGATGAATATTTTTATGACAGTGATGTGCTGGATAATACATATCTTCATTCTGTAGAGCCATGGGAGCCGAATATTACCACCTTGGTTGACTTTACGGTAAAGTGGCAGGATATGCTTGTACCTCAGACTCCGGTGCCCACAAATGTTAATCTTGCAGATAAATACAGTATAGGGGTATTCGAGGGTGCGGGCTACTCGGCAAAAGGTATATATCGCTCGGCTATCGATTGCCGGATGAAGACAAATACATGCAAAGACTTCTGTCCTGTATGTCAAAGGGCTATCCTGCAACTCGTAAAATTCTATACTGAGTAAAAAAAATACAGTCAGGATTTTATTTATAAGGATAAAACAGCTATTTTTGTCGCTGCTAATTCTGAATATTAAAATATATAACTAATAATACAATGTCTTCTAAAAAGAAACAAGCGGAAATACGGGAAGAGAAGGACTGGGAAAAAATCGACAGTGCCGTTCATAGATCTGAAAACTTTATCGAAAAATATCAAAAACAGATATTGATCGGAATCGGTATTGTAGTTGTAGCTGTCAGTGGTTATCTGGCATTCCGGCATTTCTATCTCGGGCCAAAGAACACAGAGGCACAAGTTGCTTTGTTCAAAGGTGAGCAATACTACAGAAACGGGCAGGATTCCCTTGCTATCTATGGAGATGCAAACGGATATGTAGGTTTTGAATCTATCATCAGTGACTATGGTTCTACCAATGCCGGAAATCTTGCTAAATTATATGCCGGTATCTGTTATGCCAACCTTGGCCAGTATGACAAGGCATTGGATTATTTGAAAGGATTTAGTGGAGGTGACAAAGTGTTGTCCCAGTTAGTGAATGGATCTATCGGGGACTGTCTTAGCAATACCGGAAAAGAAAACGATGCTGTTTCTTATTATGTGAAGGCGGCTAAAGGTGTTGACAATCCGTCACAAAGCCCGATCTTATATAAGAAAGCGGGTCTTATATATCGCAACCAAGGTAACTACGACAAAGTAGTTGAAACGTTTACTACGATTAAAAATCAATATATGAATTCACCGGTTGCGATGGAAGCTGATAAATATATTGAAGAAGCAAATCTGATGAAAGCCGGAGGAGCAAAATAAGAGACGCAAAGATTACCCCAATATATAAAAAGCGCGGAAGTTAATACTTCCGCGCTTTTTTATTCTCTTTTGTTTCTTCCTTTTCCTCATAAATTATTGCTCATCACCTGTATTCCGTATTTTTCAGCCTCTTCGTACTTTTCTTTTATAAACGAGTATAGGTTTGGAGATTTATGAGCTCCCGCTTTTCTGGTTTCATTCAAAGGCTGGATATAACCGATCGACAGCATCTTGCGCTGAAAATTACGTCTGTCTATTTCCCGTCCCAGGATGGCTTCGTATATACACCTAAGTTCGGGCATAGTGAACCTTTCAGGCAGTAATTCATAGCCCATCGGTATAAATCCGATTTGCTTGCGGATAGTTGAAATCGCTGTGTTTATGATTTCTTTATGGTCTGCATATAGTGGTGGTATTTCATTGATATTAAACCATCCCGCTTCTTCATAATCTTCGTTGGCGAACACTTGTGCATCGTTATATTTAATAAGGGAATAGTACCCCAGGCTAATAAAGCGGTCGAGATACCATTGGCTTTTCTCTTCATGGATATTGAGCCGTTTAAGCATATCGGCATTTTCCCCGGTGCCTATACGATCTTTTTTACCAAAGAAATAGAATTGTTTAAGATATACATTTTCGAGTCCGGTACGGTCTTTTAATACTCGCAGGGCAGATTCGTCCGGATCTTCGTCTTTTGCTATGAAACCTCCCGGAAGCATCCATTTTTCACTGACTTTAAATTTGCATAATAATACTTTAAGACTACCAGAATCAAAACCCAGTATAATGCAATCAACTGATATATTCGGTATGAATATATCCGGCCCTTGATTCAGGGTTTGAAAAGGCGGCTGCTCTTTTTCCATAAGTTTTTTTCATTTGATGACATTGTCCGTAGAGGCTTTGTCTTTTTTGTTATCAAGGTAGTAAATATGATACTCTGCCTTTTCTTTGGCAGTTTTTAAGCTATCCAGTTGTAGCATCATTGTTGATAACTCAAAAGATTTTGAAATTGCGGATTTCGTAGTTTGCGATAAGGTGTATGTATATTTCCCCTGCCCCTCCAGTGTGACAGTTAAGGGATTGTTTGAATTTGTGAATATAAATCCTGCGATGCCATTTTCGCTGGTCCCTGCAAAACGGATAATCTCATATTCTTTCCCCATATTGGAAAACCTGTAGTTCAGTCCATCGTCGTTCACAACTAACGATTGAGCGAAAGAGCCGTCTTTTGCTGATACTTTTATCCTGTTGTGTTTTTGCTTTGATCCGACAAAAACGCTCTCGATATATAATACACCGTCTTCTCCTACTCCTGAACGTAGCATTGTGCCGGTAATAACACCACCGGTAAGGCTTTCTTTAGGGATAAATGCCCCTGTGTCCTGATATTCTTTGTTGCGCTGAAACGAAAAAAGTTTTTTCTTTGCCTCCAATGTAGGCTCATGCAGGGCAATAAGGGAATCGCATTCGGTAATTATCTGTTCGTTTTCAGCTCTTCTTATAGTGTCGAGAAAAGCCAGGCCGGAGCGGATCTGGTCGAACGCTTTTGGGTATAGGATTTTTATACTGTCTATTTCCTGTTTGGCTAGTGAGTATTCTTTGTTGGCATAGAAACGGCGGGCTGAATCTAAGCGCAGTCTGGCCCCGTCATCTTTTGCCCCGCAAGCAAACAAGACAACAAAGAGAAACGCCATTGTATTTCTTAAAATCTTTTGCATAGGATGTTGCTCTGTTTTAGAGAGAAAGTATTCCGGGTAATCTTCTGTAATTCTGTAGCAAATTACAAATTATTTCGATTTTAACAGAATTATTCTCAAATAATTTAACTTTTCGATATTAAAAATAGATAAAAATATCTTCCTGCATATACTTTTAACAGGAAAAAGAAAAAGATGTTTTTAATTAAATAAATTTTATCATCCGGAGATGCATTATTCATGCCGGATAATTCTTATCGAGACAGGATTGTCTTATGATAATTGATAAGTAGAAATTATTATCTTTGCACTTTCTAACCTCTCGAAATCAGAGCGATTGTCAGATTTATTACTTGAATAGATTGTACCGTTGGCCAAAGAGAGTAATGCTGTAAAATTGAAATGATAAGCCACGATAATAAGGAAATACAAAGTGAGTTGAAACAGAAGTTCTCCGGGAAAATATTTGAAATAATTTCTCAGGTTGCAGATGATATGCAACTGGAGTGCTATGCTATCGGAGGATATGTACGCGATATTTTTTTGCATCGTCCGTCAAAGGATATTGATATTGTTACGGTAGGTAAAGGTATCGAACTGGCAGAAGCGGTGGCCAGGACGTTGGGCAAAAAAGCTCATCTCTCTGTATTCAAAAACTTCGGGACGGCACAGATTAAATATAAGGATACGGAAATAGAATTTGTAGGGGCACGCCGCGAATCTTACCAACGGGATTCCCGTAAGCCTATTGTAGAAAACGGGACACTGGAGGATGACCAGAATCGCCGCGATTTTACAATAAATGCATTGGCTGTTTGCCTTAATAAAGGCAGGTTCGGGGAATTGCTTGATCCGTTTAACGGGCTAAAGGATATGGAAGACCTGATTATCCGTACTCCACTCGATCCGGATATTACATTCAGTGACGATCCGTTGCGGATGATGAGGGCGATCCGTTTTTCTTCACAGCTGGGTTTTGATATCGAGCCGGGAACATTCGATGCCATCACGCGTAATAAAGACCGCATTGGTATAATATCAGGTGAACGTATTATAGATGAATTAAATAAGATCGTATTGTCTCCCAGACCGTCTGTCGGATTTCTTCAACTCGACCAGACAGGCCTGTTGGCTATTATATTTCCGGAATTAGTCGCTCTCAAAGGGGCTGAAACTAAAGAGGGGGTAGGACATAAGGATAATTTTTATCACACATTGGTAGTGTTGGATAATATCTCGAAGAAAACCAATGACCTGTGGTTGCGCTGGTCTGCTATCCTGCATGATATAGCCAAGCCTGCAACCAAGCGTTTTGATAAAAAACTGGGATGGACTTTCCATAATCATAATTTCATAGGAGAAAAGATGATTCCCGGAATATTCCGCAGGATGAAACTTCCCCTGAATGAGAAAATGAAGTATGTGCAGAAGATGGTGACGTTGCATATGCGCCCACAGGTGCTTGTGGATGAGGATATAACCGATTCGGCTGTACGCCGTTTATTATTTGAGGCCGGAGATGATATCGAAGATCTGATGACTTTGTGTGAAGCTGATATAACTTCTAAAAATCCGGAGAAAGTACGCCGTTATTTACGAAACTTTGAACTGGTACGCCATAAATTGAAGGATATAGAGGAGAAAGACCATGTGCGTAATTTTCAGCCGCCGATCGGGGGCGAGGAAATTATGGAGATATTCGGACTTGCCCCGGGTGTGGAAGTAGGCCGGTTGAAATCATCAGTCAAAGATGCTATTCTGGACGGTGTTATACCGAACGAATACGCTGCCGCTTATGAATATCTGGTTGCAAAAGCTAAAAAAATGGGGTTAAAACCGAAGGAGAAATAAAATTTCGTAGTTTGTTGTGGATTTATTTACTAATTTGCCTCTTATTAAGAAAAGCAAATTACCTGAATCTAAAGAACAACATTATGAAAGCAAAATTTTTTATTGTTCCGATGTTAATTCTCCTGACGGCATGTGGCTCGTCGAAACAACCGGCAAAGAAAGGCTGGGGCACTTATGGCAGCCCCAATGTAGAGCAAAAGCTCTTGAATAATGAAACTTTTGTGGTGGAGGTTTATAGTGATGATATCACTTATGGATATACAGAGGAAAATCCGATAATGGTGGGGGCTGCCGGCGGTTCCGGCCCATTAAATGAAAGACGGTTTTTGAATGCTCTTATGGGCCCGGACGGAGAGCCGATAACTTACCGCAGGATTGGAAGTTGCTGTGGATTTAAGACGAAAAACGGACTTTTTGATGATGGTGGCTTTTTGGATAAATATAGTGTGATGCATAAAGGCCTGGAAAAAGAAGTTATCTTATATATTAATATGTACGACTCGGATGTATTAAAGATCCCTGTCGGATTTAAGAAGAAAAAATAAAATATGACAGTAAAATCGATTATAGTAGCAACGGACGAAGAGAATGCAATAGGTAAGGATAATAACCTCCTTTGTCATCTGCCTAACGATCTGAAATATTTCAAAAAAATAACAGATGGTCACCCTGTAATAATGGGGCGGAAAACATTTGAGTCGTTGCCTAAAGGGGCTCTTCCCAACAGGCGGAATATTGTAATTACCAGGAATAAGGAATTGCATTTCGACAGATGTGAGATGTGTTCTTCTGTCGAAGAAGCTGTTGCATTGTGTAAAGACGAGCCTGAAATTTTCTTTATTGGTGGCGGCTCTGTATATAAGGAAGTTATTGATGTAGCGGACAAATTATATCTGACCCGCATTCATCACCGATTCGGAGATGCCGACACTTTCTTTCCCCGGATTGACCGGGAGTTATGGGCGGAAGTATCAAGGGAAGATAATCCCATGGATGAGAAACATAAATATGCATATAGTTTTATAACTTTCGAGAAAATAAAACGTTAATATTCTTGCTTATATTAAATAAACATCCTATTTTTGCAACCCGAAACTGAATAAGAAATAATAACAGAAAATATATATAGCGATGAAAAGAACTTTTCAACCATCAAACAGAAAGAGAAAAAACAAACATGGTTTTCGCTCAAGAATGGCTACAGCAAACGGACGTAGAGTGCTTGCAGCCCGTAGAGCCAAAGGTAGAGCTAAACTTTCAGTTTCAGACGAATACAGCAAGTAATTAAGTAAAGGAGTGCATTTAATGCCGCATTCCGGACGCAACTTACTATTGCTGTTGCAGATGCGAAAGTAATAAACAGGTCTGCGATCTTAGCTTGTAAAAAGATATTTTGCTCAGGCAAATAAAGTAAGAATTAGTATTAATTCTTACTTTTGTTGTTTATAGGATAATAGTTATGGAGTTGAACTGGTTCGATCTGGTCGTTATAATTCTCATATTAGTAACATTGATAAAAGGATTCTTTTCGGGATTAGTGATGCAAATCGCTTCTCTTGCAGGGATTATATTGGGGGCTGTCTTTGCCGGGAAACTCTCGGAATACATTGCTCCCCGGCTTATTAATCTGATCGATGGTTCGCCTCATATTATAGGTCCGCTTTCCTATATTGTGGCATTTATAGCGATATTGGTTGCATTGTTCTTTGCCGGGAAACTATTGGAGTCTTTCGTGGATGCACTGAAAATGACTATATTGAACAGGTTGGCAGGAGCCGTGTTCTGTGCAGCCAAATGGATTGTGGTATTCAGTATTGTATTGAACCTTGTTGCCGAATTTGACCAGCATAAGCGAATAATAAAAGAGGATGTGCGTGAGAAATCCCATACCTATCCTCTTGTAACTGAAATAGCGAAGGCTGTGATCCCTTACCTGCGTTTCGACTGGATCAGTTAGCTTTCTTTGCTGAATATTCCTTTATTACTTCCACCAGTTTATCTTTCGATACCAATCCCATAATACGGTCAACTTCTTTTCCATCTTTGTAAACAACTATAGTAGGCAGTGCCTGTATACCCTTGTCTATCGAGAACTTCTTGTAATTATCTACATTCACTTTACCTATCTTAACAGAATCTTTGTATTCCGTAGCGATTTCATCCAAGATTGGCGCCATGCGGCGGCAAGGACCGCACCACGCTGCCCAGAAGTCTACAAAGACGAGGCCCTTGGCTGTTTCACTCTCATAATTTGATGCGGATAATGTTACGATAGGCGATTCTCCTTTCGGTTCATCTTTAACCTCCGCCGATACATCGATACTTGTCAGGGTGAATATACCTAGTAATGCGATGCTGAGGATAGGAAATAATATTCTGTTTTTCATTACTCTATTATTATATATTTTGTAATAAGAACACAAATATAATAGGTAAAATCAATTAAATAGTTATGAAGGATGTGTTTTAATTGATTTTTTGAAGTAATAATAACTCAAAATCAATTAATTTTGTGGTTCATATGATTTTTCAGAAATGGCTCAAGAACCACTTATACTGGATTTAGATAAAGTACTGGAAGAAAAAGCTCCGAAAATTTATAATAAAATACCACGCTTTATTATAAATTATCTGAAACGAAAAATCCATATCGCTGAGTTAAATGAGATACTCAGGATATATGCGGATAAGGAAGGTGTCGATTTTATGCAGGCTGTGGTCGGCTATTTCAATCTTACACTGGCGGTAAACGGGCTGGAGAATATCCCGAAAGACGGCCGTTTTATATTTGCATCCAATCATCCGCTCGGAGGACTCGATGGTATTTGCCTCTCGGCAGTTATCGGTGAAAAGTACGATAAGAAGATAAAGTATGTGGTAAACGATGTATTGTATTTCATCAGAAATCTGCAACCCATTTTTCTTCCCGTTAATAAATATGGCAGGCAGTCGAAGCAGGCAACTCTTACTTTGAATGAAGCTTATGATTCCGATAATCAGATTGTCACTTTTCCGGCAGGCCTTTGTTCCCGCAGGGAGAAAGGAAGGATATACGATTTGCCGTGGCAAAAGAATTTTATACTGAAAGCTGTTGAATCCAGGAGAGATGTTGTTCCTGTCTACTTTGATGGGAAAAATTCAAATTTCTTTTATAGATTTGCAAATATAAGAAAGCGGTTAGGGTTAAAGTTCAATGTGGAATTGATACTTTTGCCCGACGAAATGTTTAAGAATAAAGGTACAAGTTTTTCTATTACATTTGGCGAGCCAATTCCGTATTCAACGTTCAATAATTCGAAGAATGCTTCTCAATGGGCCGGATATGTAAAAGATAAAGTATATAATTTAGCGAAATCAAACAGATAATATTAGATGGAAAAAATCATCTCACCAATAGATAAAAGTCTCTTAAAAGCCGAATTGACGAAGGATAAACTTCTGAGGCATACCAATAAGGCGAATAATGAGATTTATATAATCACACATCACAATTCGCCTAATGTGATGCTGGAAATAGGCCGTCTGCGTGAGATCGCATTCCGTTATTACGGAGGAGGAACGGGATTGTCTGCCGATATTGACGAGTATGATACAATGGACAATCCGTACAAGCAACTAATAGTCTGGAATCCCGACGCGGAAGAAATAATCGGAGGATACCGTTTTATCTGCGGGCCGGATATTTGTTTCGATGATAATGGCGAGCCGGTTCTGGCGACCTCCCACCTGTTTCATTTCTCAAGGAAGTTTATAAAAGAATACCTGCCTTATACGTTCGAACTGGGGCGTTCGTTCGTCACATTGGAATATCAGTCCACTCTTGCAGGTTCGAAAGGTATATTCGCCCTCGATAATCTTTGGGACGGATTAGGAGCATTGTCTGTGGCTGACCCGTCCATGAAATATTTTTTCGGGAAAGTGACCATGTACGATACCTATAATACTCAGGCCCGTGATATGATCCTTTATTTTCTGGGTAAGTATTTCCCCGATCCTGATAGATTGGTTTGGCCAAAGCAGGCGCTTCGGATAGAAACAGATGAAAAGAAGCTTATACGTTTGTTCGATGAGGATACATTTAAGGCTGATTATAAAATCTTAAATACATCTGTCCGCAGGTTAGGGCTTAATATTCCGCCGCTGGTAAATGCTTATATGAGCCTTTCGCCCCAGATGAAAGTGTTCGGTACGGCCGTAAACGATACTTTTGGCAATGTGGAGGAAACGGGCATACTTATCAATGTGGATGAAATCCTGGAAGAAAAGAAAAAACGCCATATAGAATCATATCTGAGAGACAAACCCTCAAAGCGTTTCCTTAAACGCCTGCGCCAGATGATAAACTGGAGTTGGTCGAAATACGAAGATAAACCGAAGAAAAAAAATGAAGGCTTTTTTACAATCTCCCGTCGGAGTAATAGAAATAGAAGAGACTAACGGTTTTATTTCTGCCCTGAGAATTGTTTCAGAGATGGCACAAACAGACGATGCTTTGGTTCCGGTTCTCGATGAGGCCATAAAGCAGCTGAAAGAATACTTTGCCGGTGAGCGGAAAACCTTCGACTTACCTTTGGCTCAGGAAGGAACTTCTTTTCAGCAAAAAGCCTGGGACTACCTGAATACTATTCCTTACGGAGAAACAGTTTCCTACAAAGAAGAAGCAATAAGCATAGGCTCTCCGAAAGGGTGCCGGGCTGTCGGCTCCGCCAATGGAAAAAACAATATAGCTATAATTGTTCCTTGCCACCGTGTAGTGAATGAAGGCGGGAAGCTGGGTGGATATGCCTATGGCCTTGACGTGAAAAGGAAACTACTGGAACTGGAAAGCCGGCAAAAAAAATTATTCTGAATGCTTGACTTATCAACATATAAAATCATACTCGCTTCCAATTCTCCCCGCAGAAAGGAGCTTCTTTCGGGGTTGGATATTGCTTACGAGATAAAAACATTACCCGATATAGACGAATCATATCCCGGTAATCTGCGCGGAGAAGATATCGCTATCTACATCGCAAGGGAAAAAGCAAACGCATACAGGGCCTGTATGGATGATAATACGCTTCTTATCACAGCCGATACAATCGTTCTCCTCGGTGGAAAGGTATATGGCAAACCACTCGATGAGGAGGATGCCAAACAAATGCTCCGCGATCTTTCGGGTAAGACACATTCGGTGGTAACGGGCGTTTGCATAACTACAAAAGAGAAACAGAGAGCATTCGGCGTTTCATCCGAAGTGAGATTTGCAAGGCTTGATGAAGATGAAATAGAATATTATGTGACGAAATATAAACCCTTGGATAAAGCCGGGGCATATGGTGTGCAGGAATGGATCGGTTATATCGCCGTGGAATATATATCGGGGTCTTATTTCAATATTATGGGATTACCCATACAACGGTTGTATCAGGAACTGAAGAAAATCTGATAATCAATATTTTTTACTTCGAAAATGCGTTAAGGAATAAAACAATTATCTTTATTGCATGAAAATATTTGAGAACAATAAGCTCTTATTGCGGTACATCCTTATTATAGTGGCTATAATAATAGCTTTCGGATCGCTTATTGTCTCTCATTACCTGGTAAAAGACCTGTCGAAAGAAGAACGTAATAAGATTGAAATCTGGGCTGAGGCCACCAAAGAAATGGCTAGCAATAATGAAAATCTGAATATGAATCTGGTTATTCAGATTCTGAAAAGCAATACGACTATTCCCGTTATTTTATACGATAAGAAAGACAACTACTATACTTCCACAAATATAGAACTTCCCGGGACCGATGAGCAGGAGTTTCTGAAACAGCAGGCCCGGACTTTTGAAAAGAGGCATAAACCTATTGTTATCGAAGTTGAGGATTTTGACCAATATGTATATTACGACGATTCTTATACACTAAAGCGGTTACAATTATATCCGTATGTTCAGGTAAGCGTGCTTATCATATTTATGATAACAGCCTTTTTTGCATTATTTACCACGATGAGAATGGAACAGGACCGCCTTTGGGTAGGCTTGTCGAAAGAAACGGCGCATCAGTTGGGAACGCCGATATCATCATTGCTGGCGTGGCTGGAGTATCTGAAACTAAAAAATGCCGATCGATCCATCTTGCTGGATATGGAAAAAGATGTAAACCGCCTGCAAATGATAACGGACAGGTTCTCGAAAATAGGCTCTGCGCCATCTTTGGAACGAAAGGATATAAATGAGATTATAACTCAATCTATAACCTATCTCGAAAAGAGAATCTCGAAAAAAGTTATTTTTGAACTTCATCTGTCTGCTACTCCTCTTTATGCAAATGTAAGCGGGCCTTTATTAAGCTGGGTGATAGAGAATCTGACAAAGAACGCGGTGGATGCTATGGAAGGTCAGGGTGAGATCATTTACACATTGTCCGATAAAGGTAAAATAATAAGTCTGGATATACGGGATACGGGAAAAGGTATTCCGAAATCAAAGTTCAAAACCATTTTCAGCCCGGGATTTACCACAAAGAAAAGAGGGTGGGGGCTGGGGTTGTCTCTGGCAAAACGTATCATAGAATCGTATCACAGGGGAAAAATCTATGTGAAGTCTTCGGAGATAGGTGTAGGTACGACCTTCTGTATTGAGTTAAAAAGGTCTAATTAACATATTCTATAAACTTTATAACCTTTGTAAACAGGATTATTTTCTTATTTTTGTGACTATTCGTTTAAATTTTAACAATTCTATCAAATCTAATGACTAAATTTTCAAGGGCCTTTTGGGTTGCCAATTCCGTCGAACTGCTCGAACGGCTGGCGTATTATGCCGTATTTATTGTAATTACCCTTTATTTATCCAATGTTTGGGGTTTCTCTGATATCGAAGCCGGTATCATTTCGGGTATATTTTCAGCAATGCTATACTTCCTTCCCACTTTTGCCGGAGCATATGCAGATAAAATAGGCTTCCGTTCA
>Ga0153940_1000672_pt1 | contig 16663 bp, 13 predicted proteins | sample TSNJ024MetaG_FD_104736 | JGI IMG/M metagenome (GOLD analysis project Ga0153940, IMG submission 104736) | Attine ant fungus gardens microbial communities from New Jersey, USA - TSNJ024 MetaG | ecosystem: Host-associated > Fungi > Mycelium > Unclassified | place: USA: New Jersey, Brendan T. Byrne...
CTGGTATGGGCTCCGTGGAATTCCCGAGCCTGACTGAGCTGTAAAACATATGTGTGCGCCCACTTCCTGTTCTGTATACCTTCTGCACCATCCCTTAAAATACCTGCCTGATGTCTCGTCCGGGTTTTTCGCTACCCCCTTAGGTGCGATAAACAGCAGTATAAGGCTGAACTGTTACGTCATCAAACTTGTAAACGCAGCAAGGCTGAAAGCGAACAAGCAATAAAAAACAGGGAGGACCCCTATTTTTATTGCTTATCCATTATCCTCCGCTGACATGACACGATTTAACTGCCTGTATTGATTAGGTGTTATCCCTTCATATTTTTTAAAAACACGAAAAAAGTACTTAACATTTTCATAGCCTGCGGCTTTTGCAATCTGGTACATTTTCTTTTCAGAATCCAGGAGAAGCTCTTTGGATTTTTGAATCCGAATTTTGTTTACATAATCTACAAATTTTTCTCCCGTTTGTGCTCTGAAAATATGACTGCAATAATTCTGGTTCATAAAAAACAGGCATGATAAGAATTCGACAGTGAGATTGTTTTTATAATTACGCTGTACATATAACTTCATTTTTTCTACAGTGTCATCAATGGCATACACACTTTCTTCTTTCAGCATTTCGGAAATATTTGCAAATATCCGTGTATAATATTCCTGTAAATCATCCAATGAAAATAAAGTCTGCCAGACAGCATTCAATCTAAAAGAAGTATTCTGCTGTTTAACCTGTTTCATATATAGGGAAATAATCGCTTTTATTTTTTCAGAAAGATGATAGCAATAATATTTTATGTCACCAATTGTATAATCCTGAGCCACAGCATAATGAAACAGTTCTTCCAGAAGCTGCTGCACCTGGGCAGGCATACCCGCTTCAATACGAAACAAAAACTCATTTTCCCGCTCCCATTGAATAAGAGGTATACTGTTGTCTACACTATTCATGGGCTGATAAAACAGAATACTCTTTGATTTGTTTAATTTATTTGAATTAAGGGCAGCCACTGTTTCTTCAAAAGCAGTGTGTATATGCAATAAATCCGAATGGCTGTTACTGATACCGAAGCCAACCTTCTCACTCCGCATCTCAAACAATGTTTGCAGGCTGCGTGTAATCTGACGGCATAATTCAAAAGATGAGAGAGTTTCATTAACAGGTAAAAATAAAACAAGGAATCCCAGATTGTCAGTCTGCGGATGCTGAAAGAAAAAAGCCAGGTCTCCAAAACCATTTGTATGCAGGAAATCCTGAAGAGTCATGGATTCTAAACGATTATTACAGTAAATGGTAATTAAAATAAACTTATGTGTATGATTTATGCTGTTGAGTCTTTTAGATGTCAGTTCAGCCGTTAACATTTCCTGTCCAAGAATTAAGCTTCTTAACGTTTGAATATCATATTCGTATCTTATATGCTCTTTTTCTTCTTTACTGGAGAGAAGCTCCTTTTTCATGGCAACATTGCTTTCCAATATTTGAATTGCATGCAAACATGCGGACTGTAATTCCTCTTTTCCGAAAGGCTTCAGTATATAGTTGACTGCTTTTGCAGTAATGGCATGTTTGGCATAAGTAAAATCCTTATAACCGCTGATTACGATAATTTGCTTGTCGGGATATTTTTCTGCAAGGTGCGTCAGTAATTCGGATCCCCCCATAATCGGCATATTCATGTCCGTAATAATAATTTCAGGATCTGCTTCCGCAATTAATTCCAAAGCCTGCTGCCCATTGGAAGCTTCACCCACGCAAGTGAGCCTGTCTGTTAATGGTTTTAATTTGACAACAGTTCCTTTTCTTGTAAGCGGTTCATCATCAACGATGATATAAGTGTGCATATCTTGTGCCTCCTGTCATAAGTCTTCTTATAGAATCGGCTGTGTTGAAAGATCAGGTATGCAGATTGTAACTGTTGTACCTATATCTCTTTCACTGCTGATAGATAAGCCATAGCCTCTGCCATAATAGAGCTCAATTCTTGTGTGAATGTTTTTCAGTCCAATACTTCGCCTGTTTCGTTGACCCAATTCCGTGAACTGCGGTTCTTCATTCAGGCTTTCTTTCAGTACCCGCAATTGTTCTTCAGACATTCCCTGTCCATCATCTGAGATTTCAAAATATATGCAATTCTCTCTCATATATCCAACAATTTTTATCATATGACCGGTGTTACAAAATTGTAATCCGTGGAAAAGTGCATTTTCAACAATAGGCTGTAAAATTAACTTTAATACATGCACTTTTTGTATTTGCTTTGAAATATTGACGGATAATTCAAACATATCTTCAAAGCGGATTCTTTGAATTGAAATGTAATCCTTAACATGGCGTAATTCATCACTGATTGGTACTAATTCGCTCTCGGTTTTTATACTGTAGCGAAACATATTACCAAGCGCAAGCGACATGGTTGCTATGCTGTCGATTTCTTCGATTTCAGCAATACTGTTGATAGATTCAAGGGTATTATATAGAAAATGGGAGTTTATCTGTGCCTCCAGAGACTTCATCTGCGAATCCAATGCAATCAGTTTATTTTGATATTCATTTTTAATAGAACAGTTTAATTCATCCAACATTGTATTGTATTCGTTACATAGTGTTCCTATTTCATCAGACCTTTCAAGATATTGCTTTTTTTCCACCCGGTTGTGTCCGCTTCGGTTAGCTATTTTATCACTTAAATAGGAGACCGGCATTGCAACGGATGTAGATATAAAAATTGAAATCGCCGCATAAAGCAAAATGCAGACACCGGCTAAAACTAATATCAATAACTGTGTAAAAGCAAATTCATTGTCTAATGAATCATAGTTAACAGTAGAAATAAGACACAATCCATCCAATATCAGATCGGTTTTCTTTGTCTGAAGATTGCTTTGAAACTTAAAATTATCTAATGAATCTGCGTTACTGTATAAAATATATCCTGTCTGCGTATTCTCAATTGCAAGCAGCATAGAGTCGGGCAGAGAATTAATCGTGCTAAGGTCAAATATAGCAGGGCTGCAATCTACAACCAGGATTCCCAGAAATCGTCCGGTATAGATATCATATAACGATTTGGAAAAGGTTATTGACGGTTTTGCATTGATGATATAATCTTTCGTTGAAATGCCGGAAATATATGTTTTTCCGTTTAAAGCAAGGGTTTCTGAATACCAGTCCTCCTCAAAAGGTTCATAATGGTTTTTAATGTCATTATTGTTCGCATATCCAAGCGTTACGCCGCTAGGTGTGAAGAGATATATTCCATTAATATATTCGTCTGAGAATATAAGACTTTGGCAGGTATACTTAAGATATTGATTACTTTTAAATACATCATACATGCTGTATGTACTGTCTGCAGAAGCAAATTTATGAAGATGGTCAAGGATGGAGCCTTCACTTCCTGAATGGAGAGAGAGCAGATCTGATATATAATTAATACTTTCGATTGCAGAATTGGCTTCATTTTCAGCCTTTTCAAATATATTGTCGGAAATCTGACTGATTTGCCGATTCACTAAATTTGCATAGCGAATGTATGTAAATGTTGTAATAATGATTATCGGAATGATTGTAATTGGCAGCATTTCTATCAATATTTTATTCTTTAGCTTCAAATGATTTTCCCTCCTGACAGAATAATTTTATAATATCAGTATACGATAACATCAGATAAAATTATAGCAGTAATTCAAAGAAATGTATACCAAAATATCCAATAAAAGTATACTGTACATATGATATACTTTCCCTATACCAAGAGATGAACTACTGTCTTGAAGTAAATAATAAATTTAACAGAATCGGGAGGAATAACAATGAGAAACACGAAAAAATGGTCAGCTTTACTGCTGGCAGGTATTTTAGCAATCACCTCACTATGTGGGTGCGGTAACAACACAAACGAAAACACATCAACGGAAGCATCGCATTCTTCAGTGGAAGAAAATAATACTTCTGCGGGAAACAGCACCTCTTCTGATACAGAGAAAGTTGTTATAACAATGATGTTTTCAGGCACAACAACAGAACATGATTTTGAAACGGAAATTTTACCAGCTCTGGTTGAGGAGCATTTTCCGAATGTAAAGCTGGAAGTTACAAAGCTTCCTGATGATCAGTATTATACAGCATTGAAAACAAAGCTTTCTTCCGGTGAATGTCCGGATATGATTCGTGTGCAGGCAAAATATGCCGGAGCAAACTCCGTTATCAGCCTGGCAGAAGCAGGTTATTTAGAGCCAATAACGAATCTGGAAGCGCTAAAAAATGTAAGTGAATCAGGTAAAGCATCTTATTCCTATAATAATCAGGTTTATGTAATTCCGGCTACTGTTATGATTCTTGGAACTTATTATAATAAAGATATGTTCGAGGAGCATAATCTTTCAATCCCCACGAACTGGGAAGAATTTTTGAATTGCTGCAGAATTCTCAAAGAAGCAGGAATTCAGCCAATTACAATGGGTGACAAGGATATGTATGTCATGCAGTTTGGATTATATCAAATTGCCGCAAACCAGGTATATGCAAATAATAAAAACTTTGATGATGAACTGTCAACCGGTGAAACACAATTTACGGACGAAGGAACTTGGGATACCGTATTGGAAATGTATGCATCTTTATATGATAATGGTTATATTGACTCAAACTCTTTAGGTTTAGGTGTACAGCAAGCTAATCAAATGTTCATAGATGGTGAAGCTGCCATGACATTTAATATTTCCTCTCAGGCTGCTGCTTTACAGGCAGAGGGAGCCGCAGAATTTGAACGTGGTTTTTTCCCGCTTCCCGGTAATAATGAAGGCGAAGAACTTTATGCTTCTATGTCAATGGGTGGAAGTCCGGCAATTTACTCCGGTTCAAAAAATAAAGAAATCTGCAAGGAGATTCTGGAATGGTGGTTTGATGGTGAATCTGAACTATTCCAGGCTTATGCTACAAGCGGCAGAGGAATTGTGACCTATGGCTACGGATCAGACGAAATCAATCCCATATTTGAAGCAAGTATGGAAATATATCGGGATAACAGAACTTTTTACTGGTGTAATCAAGGCTGGCCTTCCGGAGTGGAGACTGAAATGCAGGCATTATTCAGTGAATTGATTGGTCAGCAAGGTACAACAATAGATGCTATTACCAGCGGAATGCAGGCGAAATATAAGGAACTGTCTGATACAGAGTAATTGAAGTGAAAACAGTGGATAATTGTCCACTGTTTTCGTTTGTTTAACTCTAGCTATTCCATACCTTCCGATAAACAAGAGGTGTTACATTCTCCCTCTTCTTGAATAGATTTATAAAATGACTCACGTTATTTATTCCAGATTGATAAGCTTTAACAACATACTATAATGCAATTATTATAATAATATATTATAATAAATTTATAAAGGGTATTATACAGGCGCTGGTGAAGAGACAACGAAGATTCTAAAGCACTTTTGCATTCTTTGTCAACGGCATGCAAGAAACATGAATAATCGTATATGGAGGTAATGGGATGAAGAAATTAAAAGAATCTAAAAGAGTGCGTATTGGGATTTACACAATGGGGCTTAAGCATTACTGGGGGCAATTTCCGGGACTTAGGGAGAGAATGCTGGAATATGGTGAATTTATCAAGAAGAAACTGGAAGCAATTGGCGATACAGAGGTGTTTTTTTATGGACTGGTTGATTGTGAGCAAGAAGGCAGGAACGCAGGAACGTATTTTAATACCAATCATGTGGATTTACTATTTGCTCATGCCGGAACTTATGTAACAAGTGCATCTGTCCTTCCCACTCATCAGATCTGTAAGGCTCCGGTGGTAATATTGAACCTTCAGCCCACAACAAGAATTAATTATGAGGCGGCCACAACCGGAGAATGGTTAGCGCATTGTGGTGCATGTCCGGTCCCAGAGTTATCGAATGCCTTTCATCGGGCGGGGATAAAACACCATATTATAAATGGTCTGTTAGGACTTGATTATACGCCGGACATTTCACTCACGGATGAGAATACAGCAAATAGACCAGAGGCCGTGAAGGCATGGAAGCAGATTGAAGAATGGGTTCTTGCTGCAAGTGTTAAGAGAGGTCTAAGTGGCGCAAGATTTGGCTTCTTAGGAAATACATATGGAGGGATGCTCGATATGTACAGTGATTTTACGATGTTTCAGGGGCAGACAGGAGCACATGTTGAAATACTTGAAATGTGTGATTTAGACAGACTTATGAATACTGTTACCAAGGAGGAGATTCATGAGAAAAGAAAAGAAATCGAAGAATTCTTTATGATTAGTGATGATATTGCCTCCGATCCATTGGCGCAGAAGCCTACCGAAGAACAATTAGAATGGTCAGCGTGGGTTGCCGCGGCGCAGGAGAAGTTGGTGGAAGAATATGATCTGGATGCATTGACTTATTACTATCATGGTGCTCCGGAGGGAGAATATGAGAAGCTTCAGGGTGGATTTATTGTGGGTCATTCTCTGCTTACTGCCAAAGGTATTCCATGTGCCGGTGAAGGAGATCTTAAGACCTGTCTGGCGATGAAGATAGCGGATATCGCAAACAAAGGCGGCAGTTTCTGCGAAATCGTAGTGACAGATTATGAAGATGGTACAATCTTATTGGGGCATGACGGACCATTTCATCCGGCAATCGCGAATGGTAAACCAATACTCCGGGGAATGGGCTTATATCACGGGAAACAGGGAATGGGTGTATCGGTAGAGGCTAAGGTACAATCAGGAGATATCACCACCCTTGGATGCACACAGACGATTGATGGAAAGCTTAAATTTATTGTTACGGAAGCAGAGTCAACGGATGGCGCGATTATGAAAATTGGAAACACACAGACTCCTGTAAGGTTTAAAAAAGATCCGGATGCTTATATGGATGAATGGTTTGCAGAAGCACCGACACACCATTTTGCAATGAGTGTAGGTCATAATGCTTCTTTATTTGAGAAAGTTGCTGATCTCTTAGATATTAAAGAGGTTACATTGGGCAAATAGAATTCTGCAATCGATAAGCACCTGGAGACATCTATACAGTTCGGCCCCGAGCCAGTATCGACTGGATAACCTGCTTAAACAGGTTATCCAGTCGGAGAATAAGTTGGCAGATACATCATTCACCAAATAAGCTTTCGTTCATACTTTGCCTTATTACTTATCCTTTCACTGACCCAATCATAACGCCATGTACGAAATATTTCTGTGCAAAAGGATAAGCGCATAAAATAGGTATTGTTGCGACCATAATGGCACAATAATTAATCAGTGTCTTATACATCTGCATACTTGTGCTTTGATTTGCCGTTGACATTGACTCGTTTTTAATAAGAAGTGAACGCAAAAACATCTGCAAAGGGTATCTTTTCTCATCACTTAGATATAATAATGCCGAAAACCACTCATTCCATTTTCCCACTGCAGTAAATAAGATAAGAACTGCAAATGTAGCTTTACAAAGCGGCAGTATAATCTTAAACATTATAGTAAACTCACCTGCACCATCCAGACACGCTGATTCTTCCAGGCTATCAGGTATTCCGGCAATCGCTGTTCTCATTATGATTATATTAAATACACTCATTGCGGAAGGAATCAACAGAGCCAGATAGGTATCCGTAAGCTTAAGTCCCTTTACTACCATGTATGTCGGTACCATACCACCATTGAACAACATTGTAAATGAAATGAAGGCCATAACCACATTTCGATAATGAAATCGCTTTCTTGATAAAACATATCCTCCAATAACAGTCAGCAAACCTGTAATGAAACATTGTGCCACAACATAAAAAATAGTATTGCGATATCCAATCCATATCTTTCTATATTGAAGAACATATTTATATCCCAACAGACTTGCCTTACCCAGAGGCCACACTATGATCCCTGAATTCGATTCCAGAAGTGCCGGGTCACTTAGAGAACCCATAAAGACATGTAGTATTGGCAGCAGGCATAAAATGGCTACTGCAGATATAATAATATAATTAAATATCATAAAGATGATTCTGGATGGTGAGTTTTTGACAGTCTTCGTTATTTTCAACGCTTAAACCTCCTGTTTGAATCGCTAGAATAAACTTGTTTCAGAGAATTTACGGCTTATCCAGTTTGTTAATAACAATAATGATGTATTAACTACCGAATTAAACAAACCAACAGCAGTACTAAACCCGTAATTATATTCTTCAAAACTCTTTCTATAGACAAGTGTACTAATAACATCCGCAGTGGAATAGGTTGCCGGATTATATAGCAACAGTATTTTTTCGGAGCCCACTGACAACATGGATCCCATTTTTAAGATTAACATTATAATAATTGTGGATGCTATGCCTGGTAATGTTATATGTAAAGTTTGTTTCCATCTATTTGCGCCATCAATTCTGGCTGCCTCATAGAGCTCCTGATCTACGCTGCTGAGTGCCGCTACATAGATAATACTTCCAAATCCAATCCCTTGCCATACATTTGATACCGTATAAATGGAACGAAAGTAAGATGCATTTCCTAAGAGATTTTGAACCTCCGTTCCGGTAATGGTTGCAACCAATTGTGAGATGACACCTCCTGATTTTGTAAAATCCACAATAATACCGCACATTACAACCATTGAAATAAAATAAGGCATGTAGCTAAGTGTCTGCGTAACTCGTTTGAATAATTTGTGTACCACCTCGTTTAGTAATAGTGCAAAAATAATTGGTGCAGGAAAATTAAACAGTAAGTCCAGAAAACTCAAAGCAAGAGTATTGAAGATGGCCCGTGATGCATATGGACTGCTGAAAAAATCCCTGAAATGCTTAAGCCCTACCCATTCACTGCCAAATATACCCTTTGTAAGACTAAAATTCTGAAAACCCATAAGTATTCCCGTCATGGGTACATAGCAAAAGATAATGTACCAGGCTACAATGGGAATACATAAGATATACAAAATTTTATTTCTCCGAAAATCTTTTGAGAAATTTTTTAGTAACTTCATGTTAAAAGCCCCTTTCAGCTTAATATTGATAGTAAGTACGATACTTTATGACCGTACTTACTATTTTGCCAATCGTTCTATCTTTCAAGATAGCGTTCGTATGCAGCTTGTTGTATCTCAATACATTTCGCAATGTTCATACCCTTTATGTCTTCCACAAACTTATCATAGGTATCCATTGAATCTGTACCTATAATATAGCTGACGGTTTTCTCTTGCACATAAGATTTAATATCCGAAAACAGTAAACTGAATTCACTGCCTTCTGTCTCACTCATGGTCACGGCTCCCGGAATATCCAATGCCGTTCCATCTGAATTCCAGATCTCTTTTGGATTTTCCACTACTTCATCATCAGACTCATCAGACAAAAGTTCAAATCTATCCCAGGCGCACAGTCCGACACCATCTCCTCTTACATACTGATACAAATAATCACTTGAGGATAAATTTTCCGGAGAATTTAAGATTGTATCTGTATAATAATAACTGCCATCAGCATCTATATCATAGGTCTCTCCAAGAATTCCATAATTATTATAAAGCAGCCCTTCCTCAGAATACATAAAATCCATCCATTGCGCGGCTATTTCCGGATATTTACAGGCAGTAGTAATTGCGCTTGCGCTGCCAACAATGCTGTCTGCCATTCTGCTCTGAGCTGTTTCTCCTTTATTTAAAACAGGTGCCTGCACTGCTGAAAGCCAAAAATCTTCATTATCAGTCATTCCCATTTTATAGTAATAATCATTCACCCAGCCGGAAAGATTTCCACCGGCACCGGTACGGTCTGATGCCGCAAAATTAGCCGGAATAAGTCCTGCATCATTGGACAAAAAGTTTTGATCAATCAATCCCTCTGCATACCATTGGCGCATCAGCTCAACATACTGGCGGTACCCTTCTTCTAACGGTCCATACTTAACCGTGTCTCCATCCAAGTACATCCCTGTACCTGATTTCACGCCATATGCTGAAAGAAATGAGTTCGTCACCATCTCTCCCTCTGGATTAATCATTAACGGTGCTTCCGCATTAAACTCGTTTTTAAAAGCAGTTAAAACATCATGCCACTCATCAATTGTTTCCGGCATTGCTTTATCAAGTTGATCCAGCCAGTCTTTTCTAATCGAAAGTCCCGCCCATGCAGGTTCTCCGGCTAAAGTTCCATCCGTTGTGGCACGAAGCATATAAACAGCAAATATTTGTCCGGAATCTGTCATTGTTGCTTTCCTTACCTCTTCATTACCTTCTCTATATGCTTTGTAATTTGGCATATATTTTTCTATATAATCCGTTAATTCCAAATATACACCATCACTGATAGCAGTTTCTCCGCCTCCCGGATAGGAACCGGCAGCTGAATCAATAATATCCGGATAATCTCCTGAGGTTAACATCAGTGCAAACTTTTCACTGGCTTCTGCCCAACTGACGGTTATGTAATTTATTTTCACACCCGTCACTTCTTCCAAAGCTTTCACGGCAGGCAGATTATTCAGATCAACATAGTCGTTTTGCCATATTTTCCAAATTGTTAACTCAACGGCTTCATCCGTAATCTTCCCTGATTCGTCACTATATTCTGCAGCAGTATTTGTATTCCTGCCTGATTCACTGTCACTGCTATTCTTAGAATTGCTTCCCGTGTCGGAAGAACCACATCCATTCATCAGCAACATTATAGATGCTAAACATAATGCAAAACATTTTCGCGGTAAAGTATTTTTTTTCATATTGTCTCTCCTTTTTTTGACAGGATTTTAATTAAATAGGTACTTGTTATGTTCCCGAGTTCATGAATTTACTGAGTTTCTTTCATTACTTTCTTCAATTTCATAATGCACAACCTCCTTGATTTTAATATTTATTCAAATGAAAACCAGTCAATATCTGCTAATCTGCCCGGTTCTCCTTTGATTTCTTTCAAAAACAGCCAAACAGCATGAGTGCCTGTTACTTTTTCTTTTATCTCTCCAAGGAATTCCTTCCAGTTATCCCAACTCCCTGTGTTATCAATTATGCATTCACCAATACATTTACTTTCAATCCTAATCTCTACGATGCATTTCTTAGCACTGGATGCATTTATTCGAAAACGTTCAACACCATCTCCAAAATCAATATACCTGTATTCTGCCCAATCCCCGTTTCGTGACATGGTTAAAACCTCTCCATGGTCTGCTCTTGGAACAATGTATAAGGACACCTGCGATCCATGACATGAAGTATTTCTTAATCTACATGCTATGGAAGCATCAATCTGCTGTTTCGCATTAATAGGTTTAGAACTTCCCTGACTTGTCATCTCTGCCTCAACAATTGTTCCATCTTCTAAGAACGCAATTGGTTCTGCACACATCCTTCTGTTTGTCATAGAATTCATGGAGGATCTGTGATAAAAAATATACCATTGACCATTTTTTTCCTCTATAGATCCATGATTATTCCAGGATCTTGGATCACATCCAGTATTATCTATAATAACCCCCTTTCTTTCAAATGGCCCAAAAGGACTTTTTCCTATCGCATAAGATAAGCATGTAGCTCTGCCCCTTGTTATATCCGTATACACCAAGTAATACAGTCCATTGCGTTTACGCATGGATGCGCCTTCATGGAAACCGTGTTCCCACTCCGATGCAATACAGTTATGGTAAGTCGACATATCAAGTTCCCGCATATTGGGTTTTAATCTGGCTGCTTTTAAAACAAATTGTCCCCAGTAATAATACGCTTCTCCATCATCGTCAATAAATACTGCCGGATCAATTCCATCCTTATCCGCAAATTCTATCGGCGTAGGATCCATAAATGGTCCATAAGGAGTATCTGATACAGCGACACCTTCGCCATTTCCAGATGTACAATAATATAAATAATATTTACCATCTTTTTCGATACAGTCCGGACCACCTATGGTTACAGGTTCTCTTAGAATAGAGTCTTCATAAATACCTGTTTTAAAGGATACTCCATTATTTTTCCAATTCTCCATATCATCTGTGGAGAAAACATAATATGTATTACTGCAGTACTCCAAATCACCAGCTATATCTGCTGAGCCGTATACATATAATCTTCCGTCAGGCATTTTTCTGGCCTCTCCATCCGGAATATAGTACTTCCTGTCAAATAGTGGGTTCATTTTAATCTCTCCTGAATTTTATCTTTTTTTACATATAATAATCTATAATTAATCTATCTTGTTTCTTTACTTTTTTGGTGTTACAATATGTTTTAAGATGATTTTTCTCAAAAATGCTTACTATTTTTATAATAACTATGTAATAAATGTCCTGTTTAAAGTTTTTTTTAATTGTTATGATTAACATTATACGCTAAACGCATGGTTCTATTAGTAATATTTTTGACTACTTTTTTCATTTATTTTGTCATATGGATTCGCTGCTAAAACTAGATTTTCAGTTGAAAGGAGATTTTTACATTGGATTCAAAACACGAAGTAGTAGCCTCAAATTATAACTTACCGATAAGATTCTTTTTTAGTAATGATAAAAAGCCTTCTCGTGTACTGCCTCATTTTCATGATGACATTGAAATAATTTATCTGCTCACAGGACAGATCAAAGTTACTCTAAATTCAATAGTAACTAATATATATCCCGGTGATGTACTATTAATTAATCCCAATATTGTGCATTCTATTTCATCAGATGATTTAGCGACTTCGGCTTATGTCCTGCAGATATCTTATGGATTTTTAATAAAGTGTTTATCAGATGCGATCAATACAAAAGAACAAAACATAAGCTTTAATATCCCCTTAGCTTCAAAAGACCCGATTCCCTGCTCTTGTGAAATACCATTAGAAGAATTGAAAAATCATCTTACCAGAATGAATCACTTTTTTTGGCCGCCAAGTGATTTTATATCCATAAAATTAGCAGGTATTGTCTATGAACTGACTTATATATTAATAAAGTATTTTAGAGTTTCCGAGCAAGAAGATTGTACCCGGAAGTTTGAGACTTTTAAGAGAATATACACTATAACAAGCTATATCGGAGAACATTATGGCGAAGTCATTACTTTAAATGAGTTAGCATCTCTGATTAATTTTTCAACCTGCTATTTATCTCGACTATTCAGATGCACAATGGGCATGACAATTAGCGATTATATTACTCTGATCAGATTAGAGCACTCTTTTTTTGATGTCATATCAACCACTGACCCAGTTATGTTGATTAGTGAAAAGAATGGATTTGCGAATTACAATTTCTTTAATAAAAAGTTCAAAGAAAAATATGGCAATACTCCGCTAAAGCTAAGACAGTCATTCAAGAACAGCGGTATTATCATACAATAATAGAAAAGAAAGGCGAGAATAACACTATGCCAAAACCTGAATTAACAAAAAAACTTTTAGCCGATACACTTAAAAAGCTGGTTTCCCAAAAACCTTTGGATAAAATCAGTGTGGGTGAAATTGTGGATGCGGCAGGATTGAACCGACAGACCTTTTATTATCACTTCACAGATAAGCAGGAACTTGTCTGCTGGATATTTGACACAGAAGTTGCAATGCTTACTGATAAAAAACAAAATAATACTTTATTTGATGATCTAATGGAATACATTTATTCTGAAAAAGACTTTTATATAGCCGCACTTACCTCAGACGTGCAGAATAATCTTCGGGAGCATATCTATAATGTTGGATGCAGTTGGGTTACTAATAAAATTATAGCTGTACTTGGTGAACGTGAAATGGAAGAAAACGCTATAACTCTGTTTTCCCGTTTCCTTTCAAATGCTGCGGTTGGCTCATTGGTGCGATGGGCGCAGGAGGGTATGAAGACTAATCCTGCTCAATATAATGAAGACTATGCTCCTATTATGATGGACTATCTGGAATTCCTTGTTAACAAATATTCAAAGTAAAAATAGCTGCACCGCCGTAAATGACCTGTTGGGACTAACATATCCAAACAGGTCATTTTCACATCATAACGATGCTCAGGACTTTTTCGCGCATTACACATCACCTTGCATTTGGTCTTACACATCCAACCCCGCCTTTTTCCATTTGCTCAGTACCACTATATAGATAATATCAAACACACTGCACACTACGCCCATCAGAACAATATAAATGTTGAATTTTTGAAGAACGCCCATCAGGATAGTCGGAGCCAGTGTTCCAATCCATTTTGCGACAGCCATGAGCACTGTCTGTCCCTGCGTATTCCCACGATTGAAAAGCATCGTAAGGAACAAGATGGACATAGCAGCATTTTGCGCAAAAGCAGAATATTCCCCGGCTAAAACGCCGCCTTTAAAGTGGAAATAGAATGCAAACTGCATTACGAAACAAGATGCAAAGGCTAAAATGCTAAATGGAATAAAATGATTTTTTCCTTTCTCCGGAAAGTATTTACGCCCATATTTAAAGTAAGTATACACAATGACAGCGTCCAATACCGCCCAGACCAGATTAACCCATCCTTGTATGGAAGCGGCGCCAAGTACGAGTTCATCTACAGAATAAATTAGTTCCCATGCGAAGTTCAGTCCAAGCGCAAACAAAGGCATCCCGTAAGTTTTATCTTTGAAGCCTTTACGGATAAGCTCAATATAGACGATAGACCAGCAGACACCACTTAATAGCGTTAAAAATAATTCCATATGATTACCTCCTGTTTATGATACAAATGTAATTAATGTTGCATTTGTTACACATTCATTGTATGATGAAAGCAATACAAAAACAAGATACAATATGCCTGTTTTTGTAACAGTTGGAGGTAGAAATGAAGCAAAACAAACAGTCTGAGCGAAGCAGACAATGGCTTATAGATGCGCTGCTTGCACTCATGGAAACAAAATCGTTTGAATCAATTACAATTACAGATATAACAAATAAGGCAGGGGTCGCCAGACTTACCTTTTATCGTCATTTTGAGAGTAAGGAGCAAATACTGCTAACGCATTTTGAAATGTTATTTAACAGCTACTTTGAAGAGCTTTCTGGTACACCAGAGATAAATCTCAGGGATGCGTTATGCCGCTGCTTTGAATATTGGAGGCAAGATGAGAAAATAGCAAAGCTGCTGGTAAGGCATAATATGAAGCCTTTGCTCCATCAGTCATTCGGTGATTATCTGGAGCGGGTTCTGGAAACCAATGTTCTTCCGCGCAATACGAATCATTTCCAAAGAAAATTTATTGAAGGAGGACTTCTTTTTACCATGACAGATTGGGTGCTGGATTCTAAGAACTACTCCCCGGAAGATATGGCTGATATGATACTGGAATTAATCAGTATTAGCGCGAACGACAATAACCGGTAAATAGCACGCACATTAATAGAAAGTTCGCGAAGCGTGCTTTCTATTGTTTTAAGCATTAGTCTTTAGACAAATTCCGTTATTTCTCTAAAAAACAAACAATTCATTCTTACTTGTCTAAAAATCTGACAATCTCAGAATTTTGTCGATTTATACAATTTTTCCAACATGCTAATATATTTGCACAGGTAACTTGCCAATAAAAATATTATACGAAAAGAGGTTGCGTCATGAATGAAAAGACATTGAAAGAGAGCCTGCAGGCTTTCGGTATTAAGCAGGTGCTTCGGATGATTGACGAAGACCCTGATAAAACCCTTCCGAAGCTTCTAGACTGGGTTGACAGGCTTGATAAGGAAAACAGGCTGTCGGGGCAGCGCAAGGTGTTTCACGAAATCATTGATAATCCAGACAACCACTGGTACAGGCTGATCAAAAGCTTGTGGACGGACATCGACAGTGAAGTTCGCAAGACCGCCTTTGCAAATTTCATCGTTAATGCCACGGTTATTGGAATCTCACAGCAGGAAAAGAACAAGGAAAAGTATAACTGCAACATTCCATGGGCAATTCTGATGGACCCGACATCGGCCTGCAACTTGAACTGCACTGGCTGTTGGGCGGCAGAATACGGCAACAAACTGAACATGGATTACGAAACGTTGGACAGCATCATCCAGCAGGGTAAGAAGCTGGGAACCTATATGTATATCTATTCCGGCGGGGAGCCGCTTGTTCGGAAGAAGGATATTATCCGGCTGTGTGAGGAACATGACGATTGTATGTTCCTTGCCTTCACAAATGGAACGCTGATTGACGAAGCGTTTGCCAACGAGATGCTGCGGGTAAAGAACTTCATCCCGGCAATCAGCATTGAGGGGTATGAGGAGGAAACGGATGACAGGCGCGGCAAAGGAACCTATCAATCCGTGATAAAAGCAATGGAAATCCTGAAGCAGAAAAAGCTGCCTTTCGGCGCTTCCCTGTGCTACACCAGTAAGAATGCCAAATCCATCGGCAGCGAGGAATATATTGACTTTTTAATCGAAAAGGGATGTAAGTTTGCGTGGCTGTTCACCTATATGCCTGTTGGCGCCGGGGCACCCACCAATCTGCTCGCCACAGCCGAACAGCGGGAGTATATGTACCACCAAATCCGCAAGTTCCGTGAAAGCAAGCCGCTATTTACAATGGATTTCTGGAATGACGGCGAATATGTGGGTGGCTGTATAGCAGGCGGACGGAACTATCTGCACATCAATGCCAACGGCGACATTGAGCCGTGCGCATTTATCCATTATTCCGATTCCAATATCCGCGAAAAGACGCTGCTTGAGGCGTATCAGTCA
>Ga0153940_1000683_pt1 | contig 16543 bp, 22 predicted proteins | sample TSNJ024MetaG_FD_104736 | JGI IMG/M metagenome (GOLD analysis project Ga0153940, IMG submission 104736) | Attine ant fungus gardens microbial communities from New Jersey, USA - TSNJ024 MetaG | ecosystem: Host-associated > Fungi > Mycelium > Unclassified | place: USA: New Jersey, Brendan T. Byrne...
CCTAGCAACCCCATGGCAAATGAGCTGGTGCCTGGAATCCTGGATCTCGGCGCTACTATTACTGGCGTACACTTTTCTCCTCACTGTAAGGAGTTCGTGACGACACATGGAGCTCCTGTGACCGATTTACCGTCATCAGAGAGTCTTCCACGCCCCAAATTTTCCTTGGCAAATTCTGTCGCCGTGCACTCCTTTCCTTCCTTGCGTCATGTCAACACCGTTCCCGTGCTGAACAAGGCAATCCGCAACTGCGTCTTGAATGCTCAAGGTACAAAAATGATTCTGGAGGTACCAGATGAGAATAAACTCGGAATTTGCGACATCTGGTCAAAAAGGAAAGAGCTCAGACGGCATTGGAGTTTCTTGGATTCTGCTTTACGATGAGTTTTGACTTTATTATGACGATGGATGACGATGGATGACCGCATTACACATTTTCGATTTAAAGTATAGCACACTTATTTTTGTAGTTTTATGAGTGGGTGCATTCAATCTTGCGAAAAAAAAAAGCAATACAATGAAATGTAGGGATTCCCAACGAGGAGTATGTATAGAGATCTCGAAGGCAATAAGCATGCACGAAATGGGGCAAGTGATTGTTTGTGAGGTAACAAAATTGAGATCGAGTCTTGAACTGGTCAATGTGGACTGATAATTTCTAACGTAAACACAACTTGTTTTACAACATAACATGTATTTTTAACCCACTCTAAACCTTCAACACTTGATGGGAGCACTCAACCTCTTTTTACCATTGAACACTCACCAGGTTACAATAGATTATCTGTGATCATCTGTGGAAACATATTCCAATGCCAAATAATATATGAAATTTCGAAACAAAACAGTCCATTATCCGAGACCAGTATCAGTCTGGGCTATTACTTCAGATACGTGTACATTTTCTAACATCTGACAGCCTAACACACGGCACACTTGGTGATATTTTCCCTTTTCCTGTAATTGTTAAGAAAGCTATGATGGGGAGTGTGACTGCTGTACGAGAATGACATTCAATAACCATGAATATACTGGGGGATGTTAAGAATCAAGATAAATGTTAGTTAAATACTAGATAAAACAGATATCCATGGGTAAAGATTTCGGATCATTGAATCAACACCGCTATTATACAGATTAACAAAGACAACAACAAGAAGATACGTCGGCCTCAGTTGTGCCCAATTTGCTCTCGCTTGGTTGCAATTTAGGTGAAATGATTGTCTTACGAAATAGAGTCTACAAGCGCCCTGTCTGGCGCTGCCTACTGGCCAAAAAACGTGCCAATATAAGACAAGCGGTCCCTGCAAGGACCACCACCTTTGATTACGATATCAGTAATTTGGATATTTAAACAGCAACGAAAAACATACTCCTCCAAATATGATTGCATGAGACCACAAGTACTTCTGAGGACGAAGAAGTGCTCCAGTGATGGGATATCCGGTAAGTAGAGCAAAAGAAACCATAAACATGGCAATGCCAATCCTTGATCTGTCCAACACCGATTTTCAACATGTCTGACACAGCGATGGCAAGAGATACAACTCACCCGACCTCCCCTACTGACTTTGAAAAACCTGCCATCAAGGCTGCAAGTAGTGAAGTGACTAACCAAGTCGATTAGTCAATGATTGTTCCGCGAAGAGCTACAAAGAGAGAAGCTCACACGACCCAGAGAAAAGTCCATAAATTGCAGCAAATACAAACATGGCTGCCGGCGTCCTAACACCAAGCATGGCGAACAACAGTCCTCCTGTGATTGCAACCATAGGTATTGTCACTGTGTACTAGGCATGAGGAGACGATCAAAATAGAGAAAAAAATTGCTTGTACCATTGAAAGCACCGTATACATCAGCGGCAGCACTGGGAAAGGTTCTCCCAAAGATCGTAGCTGCATTCATCACCGTTATCTAAGATAGGGTCATGAGAATACTGGAGTGAGCCATCAACCTCACAGAGTAGAAAGCTAGCGTTTCATCGATTCCTTGTAATACCGCGAAAAGTTGCAAATAAAAATCTTGGTGTACAATGTCAGAAACCAGTTTTTAGGGTGTTGGACAGACGGACATGGGAAAAAATATCCCCAGAGTATGAGTGCAGATCTATATATTAAGACGGTCCATCATCAAACTCGGGCGGCGGAGAATACAGCGGATACGTACCCTAAAATAGCTATCATGTAGGGGATGTCTGAGAAAAGGGACTTGATAGAGGTCTGTTGTTCGTGAACAGTAGATGAGGCTTTCGGTGGATAATTTGGTCGGGCGATGATATTGGCAATGATCAAGAGACCCAAGACTATAAACGCCATGACTCTGAAAAAATCCAGAGCTTGGTCATAAACATGGGTGATACACCATACCTTACGCTCCATGCAAAACCCAGACTGCTGTTTATCAAGTGGTTCAACATGATTGGAAAGATAACACCACCAAGAGAAGAGCCTGTAATAGGTGTTCATGGGCCATGTCATGTCGGTGGAATGAATCATGCTTGACCTGCATATACAAGACCCATGACAAGTATCCGACGTCGCCTAAAGTATTGAGATGGTAGTGAGACAGCTGGAACGACGACGAGGCCCATTCCGATGCCCATTCCAATCGCCTGGGATAGGAAGACTTGATAAAATTGCTGCGTCTGTGCGAGAGACAACATGAACAGCCTAAGCTCGTAGCATCGGCAGCACTCAGCAGTTATGGGTTGAAGAAGCGCACGAAAAGACGTAAAGAAGGCTCCCCAACGTCATTAAAGCCCTGTAATGGCCAGCATCGTGAAGTCTTCCAGCAGGGAATCCCACTGCAAAATTCAGAAAAAGCTGAGTGGAACCAATCCAGCTAATGGTCGACGGGGTGTACTCATTCAGAAAGGAACGCTAGATCGTAGTGAGCAAGTGTCACCTCCACGAGCCAAAGCAATTACAGTGTAGTAGTCCTGGAACACGCCAAACGACAACACAGCCCCGAAAGTTGAGAACATTGCAAGTGCGCTGAGGCCATGTCAGTGACAACGTGAGAGTGAGTAGGAGACCACCAACACGCCGAGCACTGTTAGCCATCCGTCCAAGCCCCCTTCAGGCATGCTTGCTGTCACAGTTTGGGGTATCATTTCTTTGCTTTCAAGGCCATTGGTTGTGATGTTCTCTGCCTCAGACATTCTCAGAAATTGAGCACTGCAGTTTGTGAGAAGGAGTTGAGTGTTAAATAAAGCACTTGCTTTGCATCACAACATCACAATGATGATATGTCACTGGTAACCTAGCGAGCGTGTGAAAACTCTCGGTGATTAATTCCTCTACAGGAACAACAACTTAATACTCTGAAATCTGAACCTATTCGACCTTCTAAAGCTCCCATGACTTCGTAGGCCCTCTATACTGTATCCATCGATGCTCTCTGATGATAAATTAGTACTCCTGGACCAAATCGTGAATCTACTATTCGGACGCCGCTTCCTACAATATCAAGAAAACGGTTGAGGTCATATGCTTCAGTTACGAACTTGCATTCCATCAAACGAAGGAGAGCATCTGCAATATTTTATGATGATACAAAAGAGAATGCAAGAGTTTCATGTAATAGTATGAGGCAGACGGACTCTCCAGTACGGTGCCACCACAGCGTGCCGACTATTCCTTATTTTCTTTGTTTTACAGCTCGACAGATTCATTCCCAGTAGGCCAGAAATGAATATACCACTTCAGATTACACCACGAACAAATCGTATAAGCAAGCAATTCGGATTGCTCGGTGATCGGATCCTGAATTTTCAAGATGTTGATCAGCATGCTAACTCCCAATTCTCATCAAGTCTTATTGCGACTAATGATATTGATACGCTCTGCCTTTTGCGGAAGAATGCTTCCTCCCTCCTCTGCTTAAAGCCATCTGTGAAGACTACATCAGTGACGGAAAACTTGCTCAAGAAACAGCACTGCTCAATCATCTTAGACACTCCGAGCATCCAACACCATCCTGATGCATATCCGATTGCCTGGTCGAAACAAAATTTGATTGCGGTTTGCTGTGGTCGAGATGTGTATTATCAGAATCTGACTACAAGAACCGTTGCCCACTTATCTCGGAGTGACCTTTCGTCGAGCCCAATATGGGCAATTGAGTGGGCCGGGAGGAAGCGACAGAGTTATCTCGCCTCTGGAATGGAGGATGGATACTTGCAAATATGGGATGCAACATCATCAATGAACGTAAAGCCCCTTAACCGACCAACCTCAAAATTTTCTGGTAGTCTGGTCCAGACATATCAGATTTCTGAAAATGGAAGAGTCTCAGCTATTGCTTGGAGTGACAGCGATCTACTTGCTGTCGGAGCAAAGGATAGGAAGATTTCAATGCTCGATGTGCGAGTGGAACATGTTGCTGGTATTGTCGGATCACACAAGGACCCAGTGCTGGCAATGAGTTGGAGTGAAGATGACAATTTCTTGGCCAGTTCAGACACCAGAGGAATTGTTAACATCTGGGATAAGAGAGCAGGCAAGACACTAGCAGAATTTGGGGGCATACAAAGCTCAAAGTGGTTACATCGAGCAGCAGTCAAGGCAAGCTCTTCCTTCGCAGCCGGTTCTCATGCTGACAAAAAGCACTTATAGGCTTTATCCTGGTGCTCATGGAGCACTGACCTTCTTGCGACTGGCTCGTACTCCCCAGAGGGAAAAATTAGGATATGGAGTACATCCACGATTGCATCTGATGCACCACAACCAATACAAACCATTCCGCTCAATACTTTCGTATATTCCTTACATTGGTCACCGCATTGCAAGGAGCTTTTGAGTACTCATGGGACCTCTTTCATGCCTATCCGCTCTCGGCATGGATCATCATCAACTAATCGCAATAGAAACCAGCAAGTAAAGGCCGCATTATCACCTTTGGTCAATTCCATTACGGTTCATGATTACCCATCGGGAAAACGTTTGATGTCACTATCCAATGCACACACGAATCCCATAACACACAGCTGCCTAGGACCAGACGGGGACTGTGTGTTTACAGCGTCCCCTGGAGAAGAAACGATCAAGATGTGGGAAGTTTGGGGGAAGTGCCCCGAGTTGCCGAAGGAGCGAAGTGCCTTTGACAAGCACCTAATTCGGTGATGACATTGGTACCAGACACTTTAACCGCGAGCAGGATCTCGTTATCAACGATTGTCCTGATTCCAGTGATTACCCGAAATCACTTGATTACATGACCCCGACTATAACTACACATGTATGATGACTCGAGTCATTTGCAGAGCTAGAAAACATATCTGTGTTTCTTGTATGATGTATTTATCTACATATTGTAAATGTAGTTGTGATCGATCAAATTAATACGTTCTCACGACCTGTTCATGTTTCTCAAACACTGAGTCTTATTTTGACCTTCACGATGGCTCCAGGACGTGAGTCCCTGCCGTAGTCATACATAACCGATCTGATTGATGCCCATGTTGGACATTCAGAACCTAAGGAAGAGCCAAAGCCACAACCTATAGGGCACATGTCCATGGTCGTGTTGCTCATGATTTGCATGCTATGCATATTGTTTCTCCTTGTCCGCAGAGCCGACAGTCTCCGTCGAGTGGTCTCTCATCAGTCAGTTTCTTTGATATTTATGTCATTCAAGCCAACTTGATCTCGACTAGGCTGAAAACATTCACTCAGAGAGAGGGAAATATTAGACTTAGCGAGGATGATGGTCCGCCTGCGAGGGAATTTCTAGAAGCTGATTATGATGACGATATTGAAGGACTATCAGGAGATAACTCAGATGATGAATCACTTACTCATCATACAGGACCCAATACAAGACAGACGAACACCAGTTCGACAGGGAATGCAGGGGAAGGCCGGGTTGGAGTTCACTAGTGGTTCTCGTTACCCGGGCCAAGTGCAGGGCGGTCGTAAATATCATTCAAATTCTCGGCGACGTTGACTTAAAGACCGGATCAGGTTCTTATCTGCTGGTTTGTTTGCATTGTATTCTAGCTTCTTTGAATCGATGCACAGTACTCAAGTTACCAAGGTCGGGCGAATGACATTAGATGGGTCGGCTGTCAGGATCAGGTGAACCAGGGTTCAAGAATAGAAGTACGGTACGACGGAAAGGGCCACGAGTACGACTGAGAACGGATTTTTGTTCTCACTGCTGAATGATCGCGGAAAGCTTTGCCGTTCATCGTAGCCGAAATTGATCCTCTCTTTAGACGGTAATTGTCCCTGAAGTATTTTGCGAGATCATCCAAATAGTATAAGAAGGAAGAGATGTATCAAACAGAATCTTGACTGCTGGATAAGATGGCACTTCACGGTACTCGAGCTTTGTCTCTTCTTTTTGCGCTTCTTGCGAGCTTCGACGTTGTACACGGATCGATTGGTGCACCTTCCTGTGTCGCCTTCCAGTCCAGTAGCGACACTTTCCCTGTTATCAGTGGTCAGCAAGCTGCACCAGTCTTTGTTTCTCCTGACGATTGGCCGGGGGTGCAACGCGCAGCTGGTGATTTCGTGGCTGACATCCAAAGAGTGACTGGTGTTAAGCCTACCCTCGCTAATCTTACAATACCGGTGAACTCCACTGTACCCAAAGGATCCCTGCCTATTTTTGTTGGTACTATCGGACATTCGGCGCTCATTGATTCTATCGTCAACTCAACGGGTTTTGACGTTTCTGGCGTTCGGGGGGCATGGGAAGCCTTTGTATCTAAGGAGGTTCAGAATCCTATGCCAGATGTAGAACGAGGGTATGTCATTGCTGGCGCTGATAAGCGAGGTACAATCTACGCTCTTTACGAACACTCCCAACAATTTGGTGAGCTTTTTGCTCTTTGCGATAATCCAATACTAACGGTGTACTGATGCCGAACCAATCATCCAGGTGTATCTCCGTGGTACTGGTACATACAACTAATTCCCTGTATCGTACATTACGAGTTGCTCACGGCCTACACGTGTCACTCAGGTGGGCTGATGTTCCTACTACCAAGCATCCTGAGCTATTCTTCACTTCCGATGGATGTGCTCATGGAAGTCCAACGGTAAAGTATAGAGGTATATTCCTCAATGACGAGCAGCCATGTTTGCAGAATTGGGCTATGGAGAAATTTACAAATGGTACGGGCTCGCCCTTGCTAAATTCACCTTTCAATCATGACTTCTACACCAAGCTGTGAGTGTATTGCTTTGAGCATAATGGACATTCGAGGTTAATAGTGAAACAGTTTTGAATTACTTTTGCGTTTGAAGGCCAACTATCTATGGCCAGGTGAGTTCAAACCCTGTGGTCTGAATTTCCTACACTCATGCTTGCTACAGCCATGTGGTCAAGGTATGTGGAATTGCTCAGTGAATGAGCTATAACTGGATTTTCCATTTTTCTCAGTGCCTTTGGTATGGATGATCCACTCAACCAATTCTACGCAGACATGTATGGCATTGTGATGGGCACAAGGTACGCCCCGATCGAGCAAAACTACTTACACAACCTAAATGTCTTGTAGTCACCAGGAACCCATGATGAGGTCCACGCCAAATGAATTTAGCCTTGTCGGCAAAGGCCCATGGGACTATGTGAGCAACAAGGACAATATATACAACTTCTGGCTGGATGGTGCTCTGCGTGCGAAACCCTATGAGTCAGTCTTCACCCTTGGTATGCGTGGATTTGGCGATCGTAAGAAGTTTTAGCGCTCTTACTGGATATGGAGTTGAGTGGATTCTCTATAGTACCTTTGTCGGAGACTACGGACATTGGTCTTTTGGAAGGAGTCATCAACGACCAGACTACGATCCTGAAAACCGTCTACGGTGAAGACGTTGACGTTGCACAGATTCCGCAGATCTGGACCTTATGTGAGCTGATTCTGGACGGTCGCTTGAACCGATCATTGACAAACTTCCAGATCAAGAGGTGGAGGGATACTACGATGATGGTATGCGTGTGCCGGATTATGTCACTCTTCTATGGGCAGATGATCTCTTGGGCAACGTCCGGAGATACCCCCTTGTGTCAGAACGCAACAGGACCGGTGGCGCTGGTGTATATTATCATGTGTGTTTGTTCTACTCTTGCGTGCCTCTGTATAAGGTCATGAACAGCGATAGCTTGACTTGGTGGGAAGTGCGAGATCCTACAAGTGGATCACTGTGAGATTTTCTCTCTACTGTCTGCCATACTCTCACTAACTATAAGCCCAAAAAGACTACCCAAATCGAGAAGGTGGGTTGTCAAAGCCACTATGGGATATAAAACTAGATCAATGCCGACGATCAACCAGGTCTATGAGCAAATGTCACTTGCAGTGGACCGCGACGCAACGCGACTTTGGGTGCTTAATGTTGGGGATCTCAAGCCTTACGAGCGTGAAACTGAGTTCTTCTTGACGTACGGTTGGAATGCGACCCGCTGGAACCCAGATAACCTTGATGCCTTTGTCTTTGCTTGGGCACAACGGGAATTTGACTTAGATCCGCATCAAGCCGACGCGGTAGTAGATATAGTTGGCAACTTGACAAGGTTCAATGCAAGAAGGAAACCTGAACTTTGGGATTCGACGACATACAGCCTTACCAGCTATCGCGAGTACGTCTCTCTGTTTCTTCCTCTCTTGATATAATGGGTCATTCTGCCTCATAGAGCAGAAACATGGATTTCAGGATGGGACGCGCTCGAAAAAGCATCAACTGATCTATATTCTCAACTTGCCACCACTTTTCAGCCATCCTTTTTCCAATTGGTCCACCATCCAGTCATCGCGAGTGCAAATGTTGCTCGTCTGGTAATTTCTTTGTATTTGGACAGCAGCTGAGATGATAATCGATCTTTTGCACAAGCTCTTTAACGTCGGAATGAACAATCTACGCTCCTCACAGGCATTCGTGAGTTTAATGCCTCATCTTTCTTTCGAAGTACTTGTCACTGACTTTTTGAAAGCTTAGCACCAACGATTTTGCTGATAAAGCTGAAGAGTTATTTGAGCATGATTGGGACATGGAGAATGAATATCATACAATGCTCGATGGCATGTCTTTCAGTGTCGTGTATGAGTTCAAATGATAACTAAAAATGATGGGGGATAGGTAAATGGGACCAGTAAGCAATCCTATCTTATGATCTGAACATGTTCTCTGGCTTACATTGTAACAGCATGATGGATCAGACTCGTAAGATGTCTGTTTAGTTCTGAACGTGAGATTGATATATCTCTATTCCTAGATCTCGGCTATTATTACTGGCAGCAGCCTATGACAAACTCGTATGTTCTTGCTATCTCGTCGATCTCCATTATCCGAAGTCAAATCATCTGACAGCATGTCTGCTGTTAACCGAGTTCAAAAGCGCAAACAAGCCCTAGCTGGGTTCATGCGGATTGCTCCTGAAGGCACACGTGGGGCTTGGTAAGTATTCTGTATTGTCCCCCTAATAAAACAGATTGACTGCTTTTTAGGCCGGGAGACAACCCATCACAGTGTGCGCAAGGGTATAATTGCCCTCCTCCGACTGTGAGCCTCGAGTCCTTTTCAGTCTTGCCGAACCGTTTCGTGGATGTTGGCGCCGGGGGCCCAAGTTCCTTCGACTTCGAGGTTTCAAGTAATGCCTCTTGGGTTGAGACTTCTCCTTCATCCGGATCCATCTCACCGACCAATCCCGAGGAGAGAGTGTTCTTCAACGTTAAGGATTGGTCTAGTCTTGACAATGGTGTCAATACAGCTCGAATCACATTTACTGGAAAAGCCACAGGCCAGCCGTCTATGTCAGTCAGTGTTCTCTTGAGTGCAGCTAAGATGTCTGTCTCTGGTGATTTCCACGGCATGTCAAGAGCCTTTTTCTGTCTACATGACATTCCTGATCGTTACCCAAAGGCTTTGTTGAAGGAGACGGCTTTGTCTCAATCGAGGCAGTCCATGCGACGAGGAACACATCAGTAAACGGTATTACCTGGAAGAATCTCCCAAGATACGGGAAGACTTTATCTGCTGTGACTCCTTGGCCTCGAACAGATGAAGAATTTGATGTAGGAGAGGGGCCTACCTTGTGCGTTCGCAGGCCTTCCGAGTCGAACTTGGCTAAACTTCACCAGGGAATACGATTTCTTCAATTTCGGGACGATCGGTGATTCAGGAAATATAACTGTAACTGTCCTTATGACACCCTCGAATAACGCCAACGGCCCTGATCATCCACTTACCATTGCTGTGGGCTTGGATTCTCAAACGCCTGTCGTACACCAGCCGATGCCTAATTCTTTGCCTGGCAAGCAACCTGCTGCTTGGGATGGAGTGAACGGTTTCGCTCATAATGCAATCATTCCTGTTAACACAAATTTCAACGGTGTATCACCTGGAAAACACACCCTCAAAGTAAGCTCGACCTTATTTCGGACATATAGCTAGCGATCAATCACTTCTGAACTAGATTATGATGACCGAACCTGCCGTCGTGGTACAGAAAATTGTAATTGGTGAGTCATACTTCAGAATGTGGTAGAGCTCCTTTGAGCTAATATTGCCATCTAGACCTTGGAGGATTGCAACCGAGCTACTTGGGTCCCCCTGAAAGTCTCTTTATCTGAAGTACTGGGATATGCTAGCATAACTTTTTTGCTTTTTATGTGACCTTTACTTCTGAGACTCCAACATGTGTGTTCCGGTGGCATCTTTTATTAAAAGCCCAGATTGTCTGGGGCATGATTACCTTGTATAAAATATGTACTTATTTATCTCTATATTACTGACCCGGAAGTTATTTTGTGAGCTCAAGAACAAGAAGTACTGCAATTCACTTGCTGATACTATTGGAAAGCTGCCCCCACAGCAACAGACTACACAGTGACAAATATTCATTTGTCATATAGGTTTTGGTGGCTCCTAGCTCCAGACTGACCCTAGAAAATGGTATCGTAGTCTCATAGCTCCATACAATCTGTATGTCATCTTAATGGATCCTGTCCTGTGCAAAGGAACAATTTGCAAGGGATCAGGAAAAAATGATTTTTGTTATGTCAAGACATCACCAATTTATAACGCGGCGCTCGATCGCAGTCCGCAGTAAAGTACCTAGTACCCTACAATGCACAGTCCAAAACTACAAAGAGAAACCTAACGAGAAATGTGAAACAAAACCCAGATCACTTGCAACTGATCCAGGCACAAGAGAAGTGAGAAAAGGAGAAAAAAAGAAGAAACAGGAATAAAGGAGCAGCACTCAATGACTCCATGATAGCACCCCACATTAAGTGATGTTACTAGACCAAGCGAACGCTCCAGGGTTGTCTGTTAGGAACAGGACAAAATGTTTGATCACCATGTGATCACTGTTTTGTAGATGAATCGACTGCAATCGTTTAGAATATGTGAGCACACCTTTTCAATTCCTTACCATCAAACTATGGTATCATTATTCAGCAGCTTCCACATGTTTAAGTGATCTTTACAAAGTTTTATTTCAATAAGAACAATAGTGATTTCTATCAATCTTACAAGCACCACTTAGGGGCTGATTGCAACTCAATCAGCCTTTGCCATGTGCACCTTGTCAACACAAACTGAACCTCTCTATGTAATTAAAAAAAAGGCTACCGACGAACAAAAGGAATCTGGAAACCAGACACCAACGCACGAGCACGATTCTGTGCACCCAGCCCCGAAGCATTAGTCACAAAATGAATATGCATACCATACATCTTTGGATAAGAATCCTGATTGACTTCAATCTGCGGGAAAAATCCCATAGCCTGAGGAGTCAACCCAAACGAGACTACACCCGAAACAGCACTGGGACTATTCACGTTCGCAGAGGGCGGGGGTAAAAGCACCCCATTGAACTCTCGTAACCTGGGTAAAACAAATTCCACCAGAGTACCCACGAAATCGTACATGGTCCGTCCCTTGAGTTCAACCTGGACTCCGACAGGAACATCAGGCCTAATCCAACCTCCTACACTCTTCCTCCCCCGTACAATTTGTACACCGCCCATATCGTGACGGCCACCAGCTTGACGACTCTCACCCGTCAATGCACGCATAGCCATTATAGCACCCAACAAATTACTTTTACTCTGCAACGCTTCTTTGACCATGGTATGAAGGATGACTTTCTCCAGACGGATAACATTACTTGGTGTCGAAGGTGGTGGTAACTCTTTGCCCGCTTGAGAACCGCCAACAGGAGGATTTTTCCTATGCTTGGAGAAAGGGTTTTGAGGGTCGAACGTAAGACGAATTTGGCGAGGGGGAGGACGAGGGAGATGTTCATGTCGATAAGTCATGTACATGAGATCTTCCTGGAGGGCGTCATAGTAATAATCTTCGAGTCTGCATGGTGCAAATTCGCGAGTGACCAAGGAGACGGGTGGCCGGGGAAGACCTGTGAGTCTGTCCTTGCGAAGATGAGCTCGGATGGAGGGAGCACGCCCAAAACGCGGAGCCAGCGACGCCATAAGAAAAAGAACTCGGGTCGTCGGCAGATAACGGCACGAACCCGGCAATCACCGTTTTTATACCGACCAGGACCCTCAGTCTTTCCACTCAATTATAATGTCCTACAAGAAATCCGCCAGGTCGTCTTCCAGACTTTTCTCAATACCCATCACAGCACATGACAAATTATTAAACTGAAAGTCCGCTGTGTGCAATATCTTCATACAATCACAATTGACGACCAGGCAAAGTTTGCCACCTGGCGCGCGGTTCCTTGCATTGTCACCTCCCAACTCACACCCTGTATGTAATTCTCGAGACAGTTGAAATCGACAAACCCAAAAAAAGATAATCAAAGTCACGTAGTTAACGCATCGTTCAGACTGATCGATAATATGTTTGAATCAAGGCTAGGACGATGTTTAATGCAACAAGGAAACCTGCCAGTGTCGATACCATCTTCTCCATGCTGCTGATTCGTGTGACTCTCGACTCAAGAGCTTCAAGATCATAGACAGCATCGGAGGGCGGTCGCTTCCATGCTGCGAGAAGGGATCGAAATAGGTGTGATCCATCGAGGCCGACAATAGGAACAAGGTTGAACAAGAAGAGTGAGAGGTTCACCATCAATATGTATCTGAAGTAGAGTAGGTTAGAGAGCATATACAAGTATAAAAGCTACGTACTCCCACAAGGTGCTGAGCCACACAGGACAACTGAGAGGAAGGAAGGAAAACCTGGGAAGGCGTGTACTAACAATCACTGAGCCGGATGAGCGATGGCGAAAAGTCAAGGATTGAAGGAGCCTACCGTCATCATAGATTTCTTGCAGAGGACCAGTCCAGAGTACGACGCGTTGACGCTTTTGCCAAGGGTCAAGGACAGTTATGCGTAGAAAATTCTCAGACTCGGCAGGTCGCACACACATGAAATCGTCTTCACATTTGTCTTCACACCGCTTGTGTTGTTCAGTGAGGATAGGTACAGGGTTGAGGCAGATTGATTGATTGTTAGCTAGGAAACAGGCAAGTGACGCTTCAGTTGGATTGTCAGGAAGACAGCACAGGTCAGAGGAAGAATCTATGAAAATAGTAATCAAGGTGGATCTGCGGGAGAGACAAATGGACGTACTGAGATGTGCAGCTTCTATGCACCAACCGAGCTCTGACTCTTGCATGGTGGACTTTTGAAGAAGAAAAAAACTCCATGGATCGGGAAGATGTGTCGAGGAAGCCATGGAATGATCATTGAGTTGGGTGACCAGAGTCCCGGGAACGAGATGATCTGCAAGGGGCGATGCCTAATATAGGCCTCAAATCGACCAAGGGCAGCGGACCAGCACACTCACTGGTTGGACACGAATGATGACTTGGCCCCAGGGATTAGAATCTGTGTACGCAGCCCATTCAACAGCCCGGAGCAGTGAGGCAGCGAGCAGCCAGCACAGTAAATTGTGAAAAGGGCCAGCAGCAGCGATACGAGCATTTGTGAGAGGGGGCAGTGTGTGTGTTGAGAGAACAACAAAAGCAGTGGGGAGACAGACAGTAACAGAAAGTCCAGCAGCCTGAACAGCAAGGCCGTAGACAGCAGCAGCGACGGCATGGCCCAACTCGTGAATGATCTGCGAGCAAAAAAGGGAGACCAGAATAAACGGGATGTCACTCAGAGGGACTGTCACTCCCGGCACCTGTCCTCGCTCAAAAGTTAATATTCATTATGCAGCTGACACTACATACTCACAATCGGCGTCAGTGTCGCCTCCCTTCGCATCAGCCTCGGTGCTTTGGGCATTGTCAAAGACTTGGATAGCGTCCACGCTGTCCATAGCAACAGAGGCAAAACAACACTCATCGTCAGAGTGCCGACCACAAATCCAAGACCATACATGCCATCCAACCAAGACCTCAACGTGCTACGCTTGAGTCTGCTAAGCAGCGACCCGTGAGCCGAGTTCCATCGTCTAGTTTCCACTCTTGCCTGCAGAAAATGGAGAGAAATGCGTGTGTCCGTAGTAACACGACCATAAAGCCTATGCAGTCCGTGGATTCCCAGCCAAAACAGTGCCAGCGTCCATCCCAGCGAGCCCCATGACATACCCGACAAGAGAGCACGGCATCACGTGCATGTCGGCAAGTGAATAATCATGTGATATGTCTCGGATTCAGCATACTAAGGCGCGGAAGGCTCAAGGAGGCATACGATCAAAGGAGTAAGGTGTGGGTGAGATCAGCTAGTAGATAGATAGGGTAGCGGTATGTTCAAAGGTGTTATTATGGCAGTTGCTCAGTAGTATGCTGCTGTGGCAGCTGACTATACATCAGGTGGGCAGACACCTTTCACATTCCTATATTGATATCAAGACACAGAAGTGTATTGGGATTTAATCCTTATGACGTACCATACTTCAGCTCCCCCCATCTTCTCACGTCCTCAATCCCTAAAGTCAAGTTTGCATTCCGCTCGCACCCGGCCGAGGTCTACACTAAACTATTGAATCATTGACATGCTAGGGTCTATGTAGATTACTGCAGTAAACAATCGAAGCATTCCCTTCAACCTTGCTGGAGCATCTAGCAATCAAGCTTATCTTGGCCAATTATGTCACAATCATCTATGTAGATGCCCCGCGGAGCTAAGGGTCATTCCAATTAGTCCGGACGTCGATTTTCGATCCCCCTCTCAGCCACCTGCCAAAAAAAATACCGCCTCGGCAGCAGCACAGAGCATTCTTCGAGAATACAACAAAAACAAAACAGTATACGATTGAGACGATGCGCAATCTCCCATCCCTTAGCAGCAGACAGCAACTTCAAAAATTGTCAGCGAGGTCAAGTCCCAACGACTTTTTGGACATCACATCTCAGAAGGTAATAAGGATGATGTTTTGACTAATGACGTGCAACGAAAGACGGGAATGACGGAACCTTCTCTTCATCCCGGGATTCAAAAAGAAGTTCCACAAAGCGGATCGAGAAAAAACAAAAAAATTTCCCTCGACGCACTGTCAAGTCAAACAACATCAAGGTCATTGAAATGATGATTATGAAATAGCATTTTGTTTCAAATGATAATAATTTACAGTTTGCAGTTAGTAAGTAATATGAGTGTCAACTAGTAACAAACTTTTGTTGTCGATGGTGAACACGGAAGCAAGGATACTAGATCAAAGCAAGAATACAAGACAAAAGCAAGGACAACATGCAACATATGGACTGTAGATAGAGACATTCCTATGAACATAGCAAATGTAAAAAGCAAAAAAAAAACAGCTACCGTGACCAAGTCTAAAAGTTGTGAGAGTGCAGCACGAGAATGACAAATTAATGGTGTTTTACTCCTCCAAGTGCTTGCTTCCTGGGATTTCATATGCTCGAACATCCACTAGACCCCAGCTCCCAATTCAAACTAGGGTTCGTAGTCGACGAGCGTTTAGAAACATGGGCTTCGAGTGGAACATCATCATCCCATCGTATATCGTCCTGACTGGGCATTTTGGATAGAATTAAAGGCGTCGGAGATAAAAGTGGAGGGCAACTTCTCGTCGAACGGTACTTGGTAGAAAATACTTTTCTAGGTATGGAAATAGTGGGATACAGCGTATTGAGGGATTGAGTGCGAGGTTTAGACACCAAATATAATCGATTATCTGAGATGGTCGAGATGATGGATATAGAGGGGCTAGATATTTGTGTGAGAACAAGGACAGAACCTTCAAATCCGTAGATGGGAGCATCTGGATGTCGTAAACGTCGTGAAGCGGAACTGGTGGTAGGATAGTTCACAGATGTCGTGACGTCTTGCTCTTGGTCAGCAGGGCAGATGCGCGAGTATAGCCAAGTCGCAAGGACGAGTAAATTGCAAATGATCAAGGACAACCCAAGCTGTATTGTTTCCCAAATCCTCAGACTGAGCACGACTGGCAGGAAGAGGAAAGGAATCCCAAAACCTACCTCTACATTCGCACTTATCAAAATTGCTGCCTGTTTCTGCTGCAAAATGTGGACACCATGGATAATGCTAGCCACCGTTACAAAGAGGTCACTAGCAAACACAGAGAAGATGAGGATTTGTCGTCTGTGGTTGAGCTTCACATTCCAGAGCAGGTACGCTGGGGAAC
>Ga0153940_1000685_pt1 | contig 16528 bp, 19 predicted proteins | sample TSNJ024MetaG_FD_104736 | JGI IMG/M metagenome (GOLD analysis project Ga0153940, IMG submission 104736) | Attine ant fungus gardens microbial communities from New Jersey, USA - TSNJ024 MetaG | ecosystem: Host-associated > Fungi > Mycelium > Unclassified | place: USA: New Jersey, Brendan T. Byrne...
AAACCAAAATCTTTAACTCCAGCCTCGTTCTCGCAGTCATATTTTCAAATATTGACTACTTCTCCGCATTAACTTGAATGTTAGGGGCTGATGTGTTAAAATTGTCGTTAACTTAATATGACCCCTGGGGAGTGAGGAATTTGGCGGGGAACATCAACGCAATTCGTGAAAAAGTCAGCCAATACAAGGGCTTCCAGGTTTTCTACCGCGCAGCAAACGGGCGCAGGAAGATGGAAGCCAGGCACGGAGTTATTCTGGAGGCATACCCCAGTCTTTTCACCCTGTTCGTCGAATCCCAAAACAGCACTGTTTCTTTCAGCTATGCGGATATCCTGACAAAAGAGGTGGAGTTGCAGTTGCTTCCCAGTGGCAAGAACCTTATTTAGCGCGCCTCTTTCGATCTGGCCGTACTCCTCCGTCATCGCTCGTCATTCTGCCCACTAGCCATGATATACATAGAGACGTGTTCCTTTAAAATCAATCTTAACCTGAGGGTGTTGAGGAAACGTGATGATGGTTATCACGAAATCCACACCCTCTTTTGGAAGCGCAGATCGCCGGAGGTTCTGGAGATATCCCCCGGCGTCGCGCGTGAATGTTTGCGCGTTACGGGCGCGCGCATTCCGGGAGAAAATCTGTTGACGCGGGCTTGCGCTTTTTTGAGAGCGCGCTTTGGCGATGAAGCTTTGCCCCCTTTGGGGATGAAGCTGTCGAAGTGTTTGCCCATGGGGGGCGGTATCGGTTCGGGAAGCGGCAACGCGGCGGCTCTGTTGCGCTGGTTCGAGCGCTTCTCCGGATTGCCTCTCCCGAAGCCTTCCGAAATCGGGAAACTGGGTGCCGACGTGGCTTTCCTGGCGGGATGCCGCGATCTCGCCCTCGCGGATGGTATCGGAGAGAATCTTCGGTGGCTGGACGATTCCCTCGACCTGCCGGGCGTCGTTCTCTTTCCGAAGTGGAGCAGCGGCACGAAAGAAGCGTACGCCGCGCTCGACCGCATCCGCGCGGAAGCGCCTGAGACAAAGTCGCCCACTGCCGCCGAGGCGAGATTTGAGTCGCTTAGCATTTTGAAGCAGCTTAGCGAACGAAAATACTTGGGATTATTGCCAAATGATTTTTTTGTTTGCAACATTGAGCAACGATCGTGTTACAATAAAGCATATACAGCCTTTGAGAAAAGCGGCGCGCTTGCGTGGGGGCTCTGTGGGAGTGGTGCGTCTTGTTTTGCTCTATACAGAAGCTACGGCGAACTGAAAACAGCAATTTCTTCACAGCTTCTTAATTTTTCGTGGTTGCAAAAGATGATGGCGATGGAGTGATGCAGCATGAAGGGCAAAAGAACGGAACGGTTAATTAGAATCGCATCCCGATTACTACTGCACCCATCACAATCTATCTCCCTGACGGACACAGCTTCCGGTTTTAGCGTATCGAAGACTCTCGTCAGCGACGACATCGAAATTATTTCGGAGGCTCTTGAAAACGAAGGACTAGGGTGTATTGTGGTTGATCGCGGGCGCAGCGGCGGCGCGTATTTCTTGCCGGAACCTACCGGCGATTACCGAGAGGACATGCTGAGTGAAATTGCCGATCGCTTGTCAGTGGCGGATCGCATGCTCCCCGGCGGACTTATCTATTACACGGATCTGCTGTTTGAGCCGTCGATAGCGTCATTCCTCGGTTTCACCATGGCGTCGCTCTTCTCGGGAAACAAACCGGACGTTGTCATGACTTCCGAAGTCAAAGGCATACCCGTGGCTTTTTTTACAGCCTACGCGCTCGGCATCCCGCTCGCCGTTTGCCGTTTCCGCAACCGTCCGAGCGACGGCCCGGCGGTAGCGGTTCACTTTCCCACGGGAAGCGGCGACGTGCGCACGATGTACCTCGGAACGCGAAGCATCGCCGCCTCCAGCAGGGTGCTCGTGGTCGATGATTTCATGCGCGGAGGCAGCACGGCCGCGGGGATGCTTCTCATGGCGCGAGAATTCAACGCGGAAGTGACAGGCGTAGGTGTGTTCATAGCTTCGTCCGAGCCCAAGAAAAAAGCCGTCACGCAGTATCGGTCACTTTTGGAGCTATCTCTCCCGGAGGGCAGCCCCGTCCTCTCGGTGTCCAAGTTCTAAGCGCGGGCAGATTTGACGAAATGCCAAAAGTGGATTAGAATCTCCCCTTCAAGGGGGGTATGATTTTCATGACCATCAAAACCATCAAAGTCAACCTGGAAGACTGTATCGGCTGCGGCGTTTGCATGCAAGTTTGCCCAAATGTTTTCAACTTGGATGAATACAACGGGAAAGCGCTGCTCGTCAGCGAGGACGCGCCGGAAGATGAAAAAGAAAGCGTTAAAGAAGCCATAGACAGTTGTCCTATCGGTTGCATAAACGAATAGACCTGATATATAATGCTTAATCGCGGGCCCATAGCTCAATTGGTCAGAGCCACCGGCTCATAACCGGAAGGTTCCTGGTTCGATTCCAGGTGGGCCCACCATCACTCAAAAAAAGACGATATCAGAAGACATCAAAACACTCCGCGAGGCCATGCAACAACCGGCCTCGCGGGGTGTTTTCAGCGTTTGATATCTCCGTTATGATTTAATTACCCGTCAGCAGGCACAGTAAAGGCTTGTTTTGCCTTCGTGAATTTTTCATCGATGAACTTCTTCGAATAACGAATATGTTCACGGTATTCAATCTCCACGTTTTCCCAAAATTCGGTGACGAACAACCGTACGCCCATGGCGAGCGCGGCACGGATGACGCGCTCAAAATCGACGTGCCCGTTTCCGAATTCGACTTCCCGATATTTACCGGGCGCTGTTTCTTTCAGGTGCATCGCCGCGATGTGTCCCTTTCCGCTCATCAGGTCAAGGACGACGTCCTCGCGGTAGTCGGCGGCCGCGTTGGTGCAGTTTCCAACGTCGGGGTAAACCTGCAAATACGGCGAGGCAATCTCCCGAACATAGATCATCGCCTTTTTTACGTTGTTCATAAACGGCGTTTCCATGGTCTCAAAGGCAAGGACGACACCGTATTCCGCCGCGATTTCAACGGAGCGGCGCAAGCCCTCCAGAAAACAGGCGCGCGTAGCCTCTGTTGATTCTTCGTAATACACGTCATATCCCGCGATTTGAATGACACGGACACCAAGGTCATATGCCAAGCCGATCGCGTCGCGCATTATGACGGCGCTTTTTGCCCGGATGTCAGGGTCGGCGCTGCCCAAGGGAAATTTACGGTGCCCGCTCAGGCAAATTGTGCGTACGGGCAGATCGGTCTCGCGCATCAATCTTATTAACTCTGTCCGCTCGGCTTTTGACATGTCGAGCCGGGCCAGTTTTTGCGGCGTTTCATCAATGCTCATTTCCATGAAGTCGAAGCCGAATTCCTTTGCCGTCCGCAATTTTCCCTCCATGGACATTGCGCCCGGCATGGCTTTCTCATAGATGCCCAGCTTAACGCGGCTGTCCATAATAGGCGTTTGCGCCGTGCTTGCGGTGAAAATGCTTGTCGAGAAGCTCCCGCTGCATGGGCGGTATGTTATTGCCGGACAGGCAAATATTGTGCCAGGCCATCATAGCTACCTCCTCCAAAACGACGGCGTTGTGCGCCGCGTCAACCGGGTTCTTGCCCCAGACGAAGGGACCGTGGCTGCTCACAAGCGCCGCCGGAACCTCGCGCGCGTCTCGGCCCGCAAAACACTCGACGATCACGGCTCCCGTTTCACGTTCATAATCACCGGATATTTCTTGCGGCGTCATAGCGCGCGTGCAGGGAATATCCCCGTGAAAATAGTCTCCATGGGTAGTCCCCAGCGCGGGGATGTTCATGTGCCCTTGCGCGAAAATCGTCGCCCAGCGGCTGTGGGTATGCACGACGCCGCCGATCTCCGGAAACGCCTTGTAAAGCTCAAGGTGGGTAGGCGTGTCGGATGAGGGGTTCAATTTACCTTCGATTGTTTTTCCGGTTTGCAGGTCGACCGTGACCATGTCGGACGTGGTCATCACGGCATAGTCCACGCCGGAGGGCTTGATGACGACCAGCCCGGCGTCGCGGTCGATCCCGGACGCGTTTCCCCAGGTGAACGTGACAAGATGGTATTCCGGAAGCAACATATTTGCCTCATACACTGTTCGTTTTAATTGCTCCAACACTGCGCAACCCTCCCGACAATAATGATCGTTTGACGGGAGTTATTGTTCGATATGATTATTATAGGTCGTAAAAACTAAAAAGGCAAGCGCCGCTTAGGTTGTTCTGTCTGTTTGAATGACTCGCGCGCCGCACGCCCGAATTTTGTTCAGTTCCTCGGGGTCCGCGTCCTTGTCGGTGATGAGCGTATGAAGCAAATGGATCTGCCCGCTGGAAAAGTTGTTCTGTTTTCCGATTTTCGAGCTGTCCGCCAAGATGTAACAATTGCCGTTGCAGCGCTTCATCATAATTTCATTAATTGCTGTCTCCCGCAGGATCGAGGTGGTTATTCCATGCGCGGCGCTGATCCCGCTTACACCCAGAAAGGACTTGTCCGCAACGATGCGCGCCAGCGCTTGAGCCGCCAGATCACCGACCATTGATTGTTTTCGGCGGTAAACCTCGCCCCCTGTCAGCACGAGCTCCACCGTCGGCCCCCAGTCCTCGGTCAACGCCTTGCCGTTGTTGGTCACAACGACAACCCGTTTGTCCTTAAGGTATTTGATCATCATGAGCGCGGTTGAGCTTGAATTTATGAAGATTGTATCTCCGTCCTCCACAAAGGACGCCGCGCACTGAGCGATCATTTCTTTTTGCGTGGCGTGCTCCCGCGCGTCGCTCCCGTTAAGCGCCGGGTCCTCCATCAACGCGCCGTCAATCATCGTCGCGCCCCCATGGAAACGGTTCACGAGGCCCTGTTCCTCGAAGAGCTGCAGATCGCGCCTGATCGTTATCGGAGTGACGGACAGTTCCTTGGCCATATCGTTGACGTTCACAATACGAACATCCTTTAGGCGCTGCAAAATCTGCTGCTGCCGCTTATAGACAATACCCTTGTTGTTTTTCATCCATGATCGCCTTCCTATCCGGTTTATGATGACACTATATCATATTTTTTCACGATCTTATATCTGTCGTTTTATATTCATTTTAGGACAACACGCAAACTTCCTCTTGACGTATACGATTGTATTGATTATAGTTGAACTATTGGCAGACGGTTGAGAGTTATTGTTCGATAATTATCAATCATCATAAAGGGAGCTGCTGAATGATCATGAGCAAAATTGATGAAATCACCCGCGAATCTTGGATTCTCAACACCTTCCCGGAATGGGGAACGTGGCTGAATGAAGAAATCGAGGGCAAAAAAGCGGCGGCGGGCACTTTCTCCATGTGGTGGCTGGGATGCACAGGCGTCTGGCTGAAAAGCGAAGGCGGCACGGACCTTTGCGTTGACTTCTGGTGCGGCTCCGGCAAGCGCACCCGCAAAAACCCTCGGATCGACCCGCAGCACCAGATGGCGCGGATGTGCGGCTGCGAAAAGCTCCAGCCAAATCTGCGCACAACGCCCTTTGTGCTGGATCCGTTCGCCATACGCAAGGTGGACGCGATCCTCTCCACACACGATCACAACGATCACATCGACGTCAATGTAGCGGCGGCAGTCCTGCAAAACTGCCATTCTTCCGTTCCCTTCATCGGGCCGCAGGCGTGCGCGGACAAATGGATCGGCTGGGGCGTGCCGCGCGAGCGCTGTATCGTCGTGAGGCCCGGCAGCGTCGTTAAAATCGGCGATACCGAGATCGTCTCAGTCGAGTCGTTCGACCGCACCGCGCTGATCACCGCGCCTCCCGAGGGCGATATCCGCGGAACTATGCCCGTAGACATGGATACTAAGGCCGTCAACTATATTTTCAGGACACCGGGCGGAACACTCTACCACAGCGGAGATTCTCACTATTCCAATTATTACGCAAAGCATGGCAACGAGCACGAGATTGACGTGGCCCTTGGTTCTTACGGCGAAAACCCGCGCGGCATAACGGACAAGATGACAGCGTCGGATATTTTGCGGATGGGCGAAGCCCTTAACGCAAAGGTCGTCATCCCCTTTCACCACGATATTTGGTCAAACTTTCAAGCGGACCCGTCGGAGATTTTAGCCCTGTATGACATGCGCAAGCACCGCATGAGATACCGCTTCACCCCTTATATCTGGCAAGTCGGCGGCGAATTCGTTTACCCGGATAACAAAGACGACAGGGAGTATCACTACCCCCGCGGTTTTGACGACTGTTTCACGAAAGAGATCAACACCCCGTACGTCTCTTTCCTTTAATTCTGCCGAAAGAGGGAGGCTTTTAGATGTTTCCGCAGTTAATCGAGGCAAAGCGAATCTCTTTTAACCATGGGTTTGACAAGTGGGAGGACGCCATAGCCGCGTCCTGCGCGCCGCTGCTCGCGCAGGGAGTCGTCGAACAGAGCTACGTGGATCAAATTATCAAAAATGTTGACGAGCTGGGCGCGTATATTGTCATCGCCCCGGACATATGCATCCCCCACGCGCAGGAAGGCGCGGGCGTCCACGAGACCGCTTTGTGCTTCATGAAGACGGAGCTGCCGGTCAAATTCAGCGACGACCCCGATCAGAACGCGCGCCTGTTCTTTACGTTCTCTTCGGTAAACAACGATGATCATATGCGGAACCTGAGTGAGGTTGTGGAACTCTTGAGCGACGAAGAAAACATGCGGATATTGCTGGCGGCAAAATCGGTGGACGATCTGCGAGGGCTTCCGTAGATACATGCCATAATAAGAAAAGAGGTAGGGGAAATGGAATTTGTGATAAGCCTGTGGGCGTTCTTTCAGAACAACATCCTGACTAAGCCGGAGTTTTTTGTGGGTTTTATAGTTCTTCTGGGTTATATACTTCTCAAGCGGCCTTTCTATGAAGCTTTCGCGGGCTTTATCAAGGCAACGGTTGGTTATATGATTCTCAACGTCGCGGCGGGCGGTCTTGTTGGCAACTTCCGCCCCATCCTGGCAGGGTTGAAGGATCGCTTCAACCTCACCGCTTCCGTCATCGACCCCTATTTTGGCCAGGTTGCGGCGCAATCCGCGGTGAACAGCATCGGCAGGTCGTTTTCCATGATGATGATGGTTCTGCTCGTCGCGTTCGTTTTTAATATTGTATTGGTGTTATTAAGAAAAATCACCAAGGTGCGCACAGTATTCATCACCGGTCACATAATGGTTCAGCAGTCGTCAACGGCGCTATGGATGGTTCTGTTCTGTTTCCCTCACCTGCAGGACCCTTCCGTCGTTGTTATGCTTGGCCTGCTCTTGGGGACATACTGGGCCGTCGCGTCTAACCTGACGGTGGAACCGACTCAGCGCCTGACTGAGGGCGGCGGCTTCGCTATAGGGCACCAGCAGATGTTCGGCATCTGGGCCACGGAAAAGATTGCCATGCGGATGGGCGGGAAACACGGCAAAACGGGAAAAAAGCTGGAAGATCTCCGGTTGCCGGGCTTCCTTTCCATCTTCAACGAGAACGTGGTATCTACGTCCTTGCTGATGCTGGCGTTCTTCGGCACGATCATCGGCATCCTCGGCAAAGACCTGATGCAGAAGATCGACCCCGGCTTTTCTTCCACACAAAATTTCTTCTTTTACATGATGAGCAAGTCGTTTAACTTCGCTGTTTTTGTCTGCATTCTTCAATTGGGTGTTCGTATGTTCGTTAACGAACTGACTGAGTCCTTCCAGGGTATTTCAAACAGGCTGTTGCCGGGTTCCGTCCCGGCCGTGGACTGCGCGTCGTCGTACGGCTTTGGCAGCCCGCAGGCAATCACGCTCGGCTTCCTGTTCGGCGCGCTGGGTCAATTCCTCGCCATTATCGGCCTGATGGTATTCAAGAGCCCCGTGCTTATCATCACCGGCTTCGTCCCCGTGTTCTTTGACAACGCGACGTTTGCTGTGTACGCCAACAAAGCGGGCGGCATCAAACCCGCGATCGCCATCCCCTTTGCCTCCGGCATCATTCAGGTGCTGGGCGGAGCGTTCGCGGCATGGTACTTCCAGACGTCGCAATTCGGCGGCTGGCACGGCAACTTCGACTGGGACACCGTTTGGCCCGTCTTCGGCGTCTTGATGAAAAACTTCCAGTATGTGGGCTTGGGCGCGGTACTCATCTTCCTGCTGGCCATCCCCCAGATTCAATATTTTAAAAACAAAGACACCTATTTCTTGATCGCGGAGGACTACGACGCGTATCTTGAGAAAATTGCCGCAAAGCAAGCGGCGTCATAAGAGGTGAAGGCAATGTTAAAAGTAATAGCGGCGTGCGGCAGCGGCATGGGGTCGAGCCAGATTATTAAAATGAAAATCTCGAAGGTTTTTAAAGAAAAGAACATCGATATCAACATGACGCACAGCAGCATCGGCGAGGCGAAAACACAGGCGGGCGGCGTTGACGTAGTATTCTGCTCGATGGCGCTCACCAACAACTTTGAGAAGGCTAAAGAAAGCGGCACGATCATAGTAGGTCTCAAAAATCTTTTATCCGAACAGGAGATTCGGCAAAAGATCGAAGAAAATGTGATCGGCAAGACAAAAACACCTTGCTAGGCGCGCGGAACCGTCGGAATATCTTGAGTTAGAGGTGCGTTATGCGATTTATAAAAAAAGCGCTCGACGAAATTGACCATTGCTACGCGGCAAGCGCCATTGTCGTAAATAATCGGCTGCAATTCTTATTCGCGGCTGAAAACGACAATCCCTGCTACGCGTACGACGCCGCCACCCTTGAACGCACAACCGTCTGGGAGCATCCCGGCGGAACGATGAGCATGGTGCGGATTCCCGGCGGAAACGGCGAATTTCTGGCTGTGCAAAACTTCAAGAGCGGGTTTATGGCGCAAGACACCACTATCGTCAGGGCATGTCCTCATAATGGCGGCTGGGATATCCAAACAATCTTAAAACACCCATTTATCCACCGTTTCGATATCCTGTCCGCCGGCGGGATTAATTATATTCTCGTCTGCACCCTTGCAACCACCAAAGCGAACAAAGACGACTGGTCCGACCCCGGCAAGCTCTGGGCGGGCGTACTGCCCGCAAGCCCAAATGAACCCATCAGGCTTGAAGTCATTCGGGAGGGCTTAACCAAAAATCACGGCTATTGGCGCGCCCGATGGAACGGCATGCCCGCGGGGATGTCCGCAAGCGAGGATGGCGTTCTGGTCACCCTGCCGCCCCCGCAAGAAGGCCTTCCGTGGACGAACGAAAAAATAATGGATAATCCCGTCAGCGAAATAGCCGCAACGGACATAGACGGCGACGGCATGGAAGAAATTGCCGCCATTGCGCCGTTTCACGGCGACGTTTTTTCGATCAACAAGAAAATCGCGGGGAGTTGGGAACCCGTCTATCAATACGACGGCGATTTCGACTTTGGCCACGTCGTCTGGGGCGGCAAGCTGCGTGGAGTCCCCGCGTTTATCGGCGGCGCGCGCCGAGGAGCAAAAGAGTTGTTCATGGTGAGCCGGGACGCCCAGACGGGCCGTTTCCGCACAACAGTCATCGACGAAGGCGGCGGCCCGAGCAACATCGCCGTCGTGAACGGCGCGGAGAAAGACACGATAATAGCAGCCAACCGCGAGCGAGCGGAAGCCGCGCTTTATTACGTAACAGACTAAAATCGCCCGGAGGAAAACTACATGGTAAACCAAACAGTGACTGTAACAAACCGCTTGGGCATGCACGCCCGCCCAAGCGGCGTTTTTTGCAAAGAGTGCGCAAAGCAAGCATGCAGGGTAGAGATTATCTGCGGAGACAAGCGGGTGGACGCGTCGTCCATTCTCGGCGTACTTACCCTGCAAGCGAAATGCGGCACGGAGCTTGAGCTGATCTGCGACGGTGAAAATGAGCAAGCGTCGCTCGCTCATCTGGTGAATTTTTTGAATGCCTGCGTAAGTGAATAAGGGCGCGCATATCTGGTACGATTACGATTTTCCTGTTATACTCATTGTCGTTGTTTTCTAACTTTTGAAATCAAGGGGGGACTTTGCGATGAACGCTTTCTTGTGAGGCTCGGAAATTATGCACGGTGTGCATTGCGTTCTCCGCGAGGAGGCCCTCTTGGTTTCTTTTCTTTCCAATCCTGCCTCCTGAGAACCTTTCCCCGAAGCAAACTTGATACCGTATTCTTTAGGCGTGCGTTCGCATGTCTTAATTGTTGTTGAAGAAAAAGTTAGGAGACTGAAGAATGAAAAAGTTTATTTTTGCGTTGACGCTGGTCATGGCGTCAACGGCGGCGGCGTTTGCCGCGCCGCTCGACTTGTTTAAGGGTTTAAAGGGAACGCTCGACATCGCCGGCGGCACCGCGCATATCCCGGTTATGAAGCAGGCGGCGCAGAATATTATGAAGACGTATCCGAATATCCGCGTGACCGTAGCCGGAGGCGGCTCGGGCGTGGGCGTGAAGCAGGCCGGCGAGGGGCTCGTCCATATCGGAAACACCGGCAGACCGCTCAAAGAAAACGAGATTGCGCAGTTCGGACTCAAGACTTTCCCCTTCGCCATCGATGGAGTCGCGGCGGCTGTCAATCCCGCCAACCCCGTAAGGAAACTGACTTCCTCGCAGATCTCCGACATCTACGCGGGAAAAATCACAGATTGGAAGCAGCTCGGCGGGAACGCCGGAAAGATCAACGTCTTCGGCCGCGAAGACGGAAGCGGTACACGCGAGACGTTCACCGACAAGGCACTGGGCAAAATCGAGCTCGCGCCCGGCGTGAACGTGGTCGGCTCAAACGGCGCGATGAAAACCGCGATCGCTCAGGACAAAAGGGCTATCGGTTACGTTGGTATCGGGCATCTTGACGAATCAATCGCGGGAATCACAATTGACGGCGTGAAACCAACGCAGGAAAACGCCGCTGACGGCAGCTACAAGATCACCCGCAGCCTTTTCATGAACACGAAGGGAACGCCGAGCGGCCTCACCGCCGCGTTTATTGACTATATCTACAGCGAAGACGGCACGAAGATCATCAGGGCGAGCGGGTATATCCCGATTCCGCGCAAGTAAGCCGGGGGATAACACGGGTTTTAAGATGCCTCAAAACATCGCGCCGACGTGGCTGCGGGCGCTCGCCCTTTGTCTGAGCGGCGTCCTCTCGGCCATCTTCGCGTTCATCATTATCTCAGCGCTCGAGGCGCTTTGGAGCGGACGGGAGCTTCATCTGCTCAGCGCCTCATGGAACCCAATGGCGGGATCTTTCGGCATTTTGCCCATGATTCACGCCTCTCTGCTGCTGTCGTCCTCAGCGCTCTGCTGCGGCTGGCTGCTGTCGCTCGGATGCTGTTGTGTGTTGCGCGGACCCGGGCCGAGGTGGTTTTCGATGCTGCTGGGAGGAGCTCTGCGCGTCCTCGCCGCCGTCCCCACAGTGGTTCACGGCTTCGCCGCGGTGTTTTTGCTTGTTCCGTTGATTCGCGAGGCGTTCGGCGGTTCGGGTTTCTGTTGGCTCGCGGCGGGCGTTATGCTGGCGCTTCAAGGAGTGCCAACGATGACGCTTGTGATGGATGAAGCGCTTCGTTCGGTATCAGAGCAAACATCGTTAACGGCGGCGGCGCTCGGCATGACGCCGCTGCAAAACCTGAGCAGGGTCGTGATTCCCGCGTCCGCGCCGTGGCTCGTCTCCGCCGCAATGCTGGGGTTCGGGCGCGCGTTGGGAGACACGTTGCTGCCTCTGATGCTGGCGGGCAACGCGGCGCAGTTCGCCTCCTCGCCTCTTGACTCCTTGCGTCCGATGACAGCGCATATAGGCCTTGCGCTCTCATCGGACGTGGGAGGCGGCGAAAACCGCTCTTTGCTGACAGCCGGGGGCTTTCTGCTGCTCGGAAGCGCGGGGGCCGCGATGGCGGCGAGGTTCTTGTCCGATAGGAAACGCCCGTGACGTGCCGACACTTGCGTGAGAGCGTCGTCCTGTTCGTCGGCAGATGCGCGGCGGCTGTGGTATGCGCGGCTCTCGCGGCGCTCGTCGTATTCTTGGGCGCGCGAGGCTTTCCATCGCTGGGCAGGGAGCTGTTTTTCGGAGACACATCGCCGATGGACGCCATTTTCCGTGGCGCGCCCGTTTGGGACGCTCTCTGGCCCGCCGTGACGGGGACTTTTCGTCTTTTGGTTTTGACGATGGCGTTTGCCCTGCTGCCTGGCGCGGCAAGCGGCGTCTTTCTGGCCTGTTACGCCGGGCGGAGGCAGAAATATTGGCTCGGGCTTGCGGTCGATACGTTGTCGGGCGTCCCGTCCGTGGTGATAGGGCTGTTCGGCTTCGTTTTGATTATATTTCTGCGCCGCGTTCTCCTGCCGGGCGCAACGACTTGCCTTGTCCTGTCGGCCTTTTGCCTTGCTACACTCGTGCTGCCGTCTCTGACGGCGGCGACCCGCAACGCCTTGGAATCGCTGCCTCCGGGACTAACTGTGACAGCCGCCGCCCTGGGCTTCACGCACAACAAGATCGTGCTGCGCGTTCTCGTTCCCGCAGCCGGGAAAGGCATCCTCGGAGGCGTGATCCTCGCGATGGCGCGGGCCGCGGAGGACACAGCCGTGATTATGCTGACGGGCGCAGTGGCAAACGCGGGCTCGCCCTCCGGACTCGCTGCAAAATTCGAGGCGCTTCCTTTTCGGATATACTACACCGCCGCCCAGTACGCTAACCCGCGTGAATTGGCGGACGGCTTCGGCGCGGCTCTGGTCCTTATGTTTTTGTCCGGCGGCATGCTTCTGATCGCGTGGGCGCTTCAACGGAGCTTGAGCGGAAAATGGGGCGGCGTCCGATGAACTGCTGCGCGTCGGTCCGGGGCTTGACTGTTTTCTTCGGCGCTCACAAGGCGCTCGACAACGTCACCGCGTCTTTCCCCGCCGGACAGGTCAGCGTTCTGTTGGGCCGCTCCGGCTCAGGAAAGACAACGTTGATGCGCTCGCTCAACCGCCTCAACGAATGTTTTGAGGGTTGCCGTGAAGAGGGTGAAGCCACGGTCACGCTTGGCGGCGCCGCACACCCCGTCCGAGGCGCGGGCGCGTTGCCTCTAGCTGAGCTGCGGAGGCGGGTAGGAATGGTTTTCCAAAACCCAAACCCGCTGCCGGTCAGCATCCGCAGAAATATCACAATGCCGCTCTCCGTCGTCGCGAACATACCCAAAGACGAAGCCGAGGCGTCGATGGAGCGCGCCCTCCGCGACGTCGGGCTGTGGGAGGAGGTGAGGAACCGCCTCGACCGCCCAGCCGCTGGACTCTCGGGCGGACAGCAGCAGCGTTTGTGTTTGGCGCGCGCGATTGCGCTGGAACCTGAAATATTGCTGCTCGACGAACCGACGGCATCGCTCGACAGAGCGTCCGCCGCGCGTATTGAAGAACTCATCCTGTCATTTCGCGGGCGGTATTCCATCATCATGGTCTCTCACAGCTTGACGCAAGCGCGCGCCGTCGGCGATTGCGCGCTCGTCCTATCCGACGGGCGCGTAGAAAATACGCTTGATTCCATAAACAATTTGCATCCGCGGCGCATTTAAAGGATGTTTTTATAAACCTTCCCGCGCCGCAATATTATTTTAATATTGTTCCTGTCGGAAAACGCCGCGGGGTGAACGAGCGGATTTCCGTCTACCAGGATCATGTCCGCCTGTTTTCCCGCTTCAAGCGTTCCGATGCGGTCGTGTTGGAAGAGAAGCCTCGCGTTTTCTTTCGTCGCGGACATGATTGCTTTCATCGGCCCCATCACTCGGGCCTTCAATTCGATCTCCATATTCTTGAAAGGCTGTCCGTCGCCAACCACGTCTGAGCCGGAGCCGATATCAACCCCGGCTTCCATTGCGTTATGCACCGCTTCGAGGGCGTGTTCTCGTACTTGTTTCATCTTACGCAGAAAGTACGACGGTATCCCGAGCCTCTCTCCGTTTTCACTCATGAAAAAATAGGTGGTGAGCGTCGGGACGAGCCAGCATCCCTTTACCTTGAGCAACCTTGCTGTTGCCGAGTCAAGATAGTTGCCGTGTTCGATGCTGTAGACGCCTGAATTTGCGCAGAGTCTCATGCTGTTGTTGGAGTAACAGTGCGCGAGCGTTTTTTTGCCGACCGCGGAGGCCTCGTATACCACGGCTTCGATCTCCGCCGGCGTGTACTGCACCGTATCCGGCTCGTCCGCTTGACTCGCGCAGCCGCCGCACGCCATGATCTTAAGATAGTCCACTCCCTGCCGCAGCTGCTCTCTCGCCGCCTTTTGCACATCAGGTACGCCGTCGGCGACGCTTGCCGAAAACGGGGAAAGAGCGGGCGCGCTTTGCTCTGTTGAGTAACGCGGGTCGGCATGTCCGCCGGTCATGCTGAGGGATTTTCCGCAGACCGTTACGCTCGGCCCGATTATCAACCCTCTCTCCACGGCAACCCTGAATCCGGCGTCAATCCCCCCGGCGTCTCTGACCGTGGTAAAACCCTGATCGAGGGTGTCCTTCAGGATTTGCATGGCGTTTACGTAGTGCATAGCCGGGTAGTGCAAGCGGAAGATACTGCCGAGGTCGTTGTCAAAGAGGCTTGCGTGAATATGAGCGTCGATCAAGCCGGGCATGAGCGTCATGCCGCGGCAGTCGAACGTCTCCGCGTTTTGCGGGGATGGAGCTTTGCCCGCTCCGAGCTCCTTTATAGCGTCGTCTTCAGTGCATACCCACCCGTTTTCAAGCGGTTCGGAGCCGGTGCAATCCAATAAAAATGAATTTTTGAATATTTTTACATTCATTTTTTCAACCCTCTTCTTCAATGCCTATGCGCGTTTTTTTTGAACGATCTATTTAATCTTGCCGTATTTCTCGGGAACATTAAGTTTTGGCGTTCCCATGTAGCCTTTGCCGAAGATATACGTATCCTGATAAACCATGAGGAAGTTTTTCATCGTAGTCCCGCTACTCACGTCGGTATATACGCTCCCGTTCCAGTCGGCTCCGGGCGTAAATTTATTGTAGGCAGCCCAAACATCTTTCATGTTGCCAAGTTTCGCCTTGCCTTCGACGATATTCTTTCCGAGCTCTGCCAAGGCGCAGGTTGTGCTCCAGCTGAAAGAATACGTCCACGTGCCCATCCGCCCCGCGCCGCCGGCGGCGGTTACCGCTTCCTCAACTTTTTTCTGGATCGCCAGCCAGTTGCCCGCCTCTTTCTTCAGATCGACGCCAAACGCCCCGGGGTAACCCATTAAAGTAGAAGGCGAGCTGGGCTCGACGCAAATCGCCCCGCACGCCGCCACCTGCCTCAAAAGCGGCTCGGTCAAGCCGTCGTTAGTAACAAGAAAAGCGGTGTCCTTACCATACTTTTGAACCCAGCTGGGAACCTGCTCCAACATGAATTGCTGCGCGCCCGGCAATCCAACGTCGCTTGTCGGGTCGGGAGCCGTCTCAAATCCGTATCTGAGGCCCAGGTCTTTGCAGGACTGTTCGATGACAGCGCGCCTGCGAGCCAAAAGCTCGAAACCCATATGGCGAGGGAATGAAATATGAACGAAAGTCTTCGCGCCCAGTTGTTTTGCGGTATGAACCAACAAATAACCTCGCGTGATGTTATCCGGGTTTATGGAGAGGTCGGCCACTTCGGTGATCACTACGGGATCCTCTTGCGGCATCCCCGCGAAGCAAAGAATGTCCTTGCGTTTTTCCTTGACGCGGCGGAAGCCTTCGGCAGTTCCGGGGATGGCGTCATCCACGACGATAACCTTCATTTTGGGATCGTCAGCCAGGCTTGCGATTTGCGAAATTGTCGTCTCCATCTCCGCCATGAAATTGTCGGGCAATGTCACGTGCCTTATCATGCCGCCCTTTGATACTTCGCCGTACAACTTGACCATGTGCTCGGCGGCCCGATAAGTATCCTCCGCCTGCGAGACGGTCAGCGTGGCGATGCCGATATGAAAAGCGGGTTCAGCGGCAACGGCTGCGCCGCAAATTGTAATCATAAAAACCACCGCAAGCAACAATCGAACCTTGCTCATCCTTGGCTCCTCCTTAAAGTGAGCGCTGCAAATATCAGTAAAACCGGATTTAAGCGCGGGTTTATCGCTCTTGGCATCCCTCCTTATGTAAATTCTGAATACTTTAAATGGTGCCATTATCATATCATATTAAAAATAACCGGCTGCCGGTTCAGCGCGGTTCGTGTTTCGTGAGCGTGTTTGCCTCCGGTTTCCGTCACCATGGACAACACCACAACCAACGCCGTACCCCCTGTCTTTGCGAGCAAAGCGCGGCAATCCGGGAGTGACGAAGACGGACACATCCAAGCCACGCGAATCGCGGAAACCTGCGCAAAGCCATATTATGTGATTTGGGGATTTTTTCGGATTGCAGACTTTACGTAACGAAACGTTGAAGCGTCCTCACACGTCGAGGCACGCCGTTACTTTCTTTTCGCTGCATTTTTGCATATCCACCGGAAAGCCGCGCTAAAGCCTGTTATAATCCCGCTCGAGGCTCCGGCACATTTGTTGGGGCGCTTGAAAGGAACGCCCCTG
>Ga0153940_1000686_pt1 | contig 16524 bp, 13 predicted proteins | sample TSNJ024MetaG_FD_104736 | JGI IMG/M metagenome (GOLD analysis project Ga0153940, IMG submission 104736) | Attine ant fungus gardens microbial communities from New Jersey, USA - TSNJ024 MetaG | ecosystem: Host-associated > Fungi > Mycelium > Unclassified | place: USA: New Jersey, Brendan T. Byrne...
GTGACCATAGAACATTCTGGAAAGAGCAGGTGATCATGGGACTTTAGGGTACAGCCACTGTAACAGTAGTATAAGTAGGACTGCAATCCAACGAAGAACTCCATCGAGTTCTTCTTGAACATCTATCTAGGGTGATCACTGAGGCATTCACTACCTCTCGATAACATTACAAGTCCTAAGTATATCACAACTTACCTCTAGGAGAATCCTTAGAGATTAGAATAAGGCTCCTGGAGTATACTTCTACAATATATATACTCCTACTGCTGAGACATCCCTGAGTCTATAGTCCTGTTAGTCAGGGTCAAAGGTCTCTGAGTCAAGCTGAGAGGAATTAAATATTACATAGTAATATTTAATTAAGCACAGGGTCACTCCAGGCTATAAGTCTGGTGTTTTAGGAGTGGCATTGGTAGGGTCCTCTTACAGTGGGGTCCCCTTATAGTACAGGCTAGTCACTTAAGTATTCTAGAGTGTCTACAAAATAAAGAACCTAATTTATTAGGATAATAGATGTCCTCATATATATTTTATATGTATTTAATCATATTTAAGTAGTATAAGGGTGACTGGAGCAGAGTGGACTCTAGGAGAATCCTTAGTGATATTAGACTCCTAAGTTATGTTACAACTCACCTCCAGGAAAATCCTTAGAGTTTAGGATAAGGCTCCTGGGGGTGTACTCTACACTATATATATTACTACAGTCTGTCCATCCCTGATCCTACAGTCCTACCAGTCAGGGTCAGGAGTTGCCAAGTCAAGCTAGAGGCAATTAAATATTACATAGTAATATTTAATTAGGCACAGGGTCACTCCAGGAAGTTGGTCTAGTGCTCCAGGGGTGGCATTGGTAGGGTCCCCTTACAAGTAGTAGGAAATTGATTACATCAAATGATGTACCTTAGTCAGTGTACCCTCACAGTTCTTTGATATATATGTTCAACAATACATAGTTCTCATTCATGTAGATTGCACTATACTTGTCCAAGCTACGTATCATGTAGATTTTGCTCTGGAGGCAATGGAGAACACTGCCAAAGGGGGCTCTGAAGCAACTGGATATCATTGGGGTCAGCAGGGGGTGAAGGATAGCTATAAGTCAAAGTGGGATCAAGAAGGTACTGTACAACTGGAGTAGCGACTGGTGTATCCAAAGGAGGTGATGTCATCTGTGCAGCGTACGGTGCAGAATAATTGTCACATTGGGTGGACGAGCCTGCTATCACCGACGAAGTCATCTTTGGTGAGAACACGGCATGTTTCTTCTTCTGCGCACAAATGTCAGGTGATTGTGGGGCATAACCAGCAAGACTTGTACGAAATTTAGGAGAAGGAGGTACTGGTGAACTCGGAGCCGTAGCGAAGGACATGTTTGGAGACAAGAATGGTGAAAACACCGGTAGTGACGGTGGTGACAAATGGGCAATATATGAAAGGTCAGGTGGCGGTGATGGGGCGCCAGTCGGGGAAGAAAGGCAGCCACCAAGGGACGTAGATGAAGAAACGAGTTGAGAATGGCCTGATGGTAAAGGTGTCGATATTTCAAGAGGTGGAGAACCGGGATAATGACGTATGGATGTACACGATGACTGATAAATGGAGAAATCTGGCAATGAAGGCGTCCCGACATGAGCTGGATCTCGCAGTATCGATTGAGGAGATGGAAGGAAATCCCAGTGTTCTGGCCTTGGTGTGGGCATGAAATGTGGAGTCAAGATGGGATGGTTCTGAAATTCGTCTGTAGATGACTGAAGAATGGATTCAATAGAGGGAAGAGGTGCAAAGTCGGGAGAGGGCGGGCTGACAGGCCAATCACGTTGGGGCCATGTACCAGGTATCAACGCAATCGGTAATAGCCAAGTCGCAGTGAGGGTAATTCCATACCCTTGGTCATAAGCTTTGATCATATTCCAACTCCAGGAGATGAACGTCCCAATTGACCCAAGGAATGGTGCTATCTGCTGAACAAGAAGGAGAGTCGGACGGAGAGCAATCGGAAGGGTATTAATAGGAAGATTATTGAAGAACCATGTAAGTGCGGTTGTGATTATTGCTGCACGCCGAACTGCTTCTAGTTGCCTGTCATCTAAGATATCGAGAACTGGAGGAGGAAGAAACCTGAAAAAAACTTGAATGTTTAAGTATGCAATCAAGGTATCAAACGCACATGCGATAGCCCCACCACATACACTGGATAGAAAGTTTATCTTTGGAAGGAACCCAAGCTCTCTGAGCTCGTAAATGCCGCTCACGCGTTCGAGGAGTCATGGAAGACTCGGCCGGTGGAGGGGGTGTGGGCTGTGAAGGTTTCGTAAACCGTGATGTAAGGCTATTCGTCCATGACAAGGTAGGTATAGATGGAGGTACTGGTGTAGTTTCTAGTTCGCGTGCATGGACTTGGTCCTGTCCTTCTTCTTGCTCACTGATCACTTCGGACTGTGCCAATTCGACGACAGAACCTTGCACAGGAAGAAGAGGAGAGTACACCATCACACTGGATGACTCATCGAATGGTTCTGAAACAGCATCGTCACGAGGGAGTTCTGCACTTGGTCGAGAATCCATTTCCTCGAGTGCTCTCCAAACACTAGTCCGGCGACCATCGAGTGAACCGTTCATCAATACAGGACTGCTAAGGGCTTGAAAAAGCTGTTGATCATCATTGAAAGAGGCAGAAGACAGCGGCTGATTATCATTTTCTTCTCCATTATACTTATAAATGAGGGTCCGTATTCGACGAGCAAGCGAGAATGGTTCTACTTGAGGAGCATCTGCTACAGCGACATCCTGAGAAGTGCTGGTAGGCGATGTAGATTTTTTCAATACGGATCTGAGCCAGGTGGGGATACCGTCAGGCATGGACGATATAGACCACTAGCACAACCATAATCTCTACTGTCACGTGGCTACCTTTTTTTTTTAAACACGTGGATACCTCTCTTTGGTATACAGTATTTGTGCCTCAAGTGACCTCCATCATTCTCGGGTCACATTACTACAGACGATAATGACTTTTTTTTGATTATCACCTCACCACTACCATCGTATGGCAGATCAAGCTCCTCGCCGCGCAAAATTCAGCCAAGCTTATAAAAGGATTGCCGATGAGCTCGTCAATGAACTAAGCCGACAAGGTATCCCCGAAGATGCGATAAATTGGTACAGAAAGGTACAATAGATTTCCTGGTATAGTAATAATGCCGACATATCTGCTAGAGTCTGGATTATAACGTCCCAGGTGGTAAATTGAACCGAGGCTTATCTGTCGTCGACACAGTCGAAATCTTAAAGCGTCGACCACTCACAGACGATGAATACATCAAAGCTGCAGTACTTGGGTGGTGCGTTGAACTGGTCTGTATTCCAGTTTTTGGCTTCACTTCAGTCATTGACAATATCATAGCTTCAAGCCTACTTCCTCGTTTCCGACGATATCATGGATTCGTCGATCACTCGTCGTGATCAACCGTGCTGGTATCGCATCCAAGAAGTCGGGATGATTGCCATCAACGATGCGTTTCTGATCAACTCCTCCATCTATTCGTTGATAAAGTTGTACTTCAAGCAAGACCCTTGCTATGTCGATCTTCTCGAACTTTTCCTCGAGACGACCAGGAAAACTGAGATCGGACAACTCATCGATCTTATTACTGCCCCTGAACAAGTTGACCTGAGTAAATTTAGTCTTGAAAAGTGAGTAAAAAGTTGCGTATATACCTGTATAATCAAATTTACGATGCTCCTAAGGCATTCCTTGATTGTCATTTGGAAAACGGCCTTCTATTCTTTCTATCTCCCCGTTGCGTCCGCAATGTACATGTGTGGTATTCCCCACACACCCATCCCATCACTCGACTCCTCTGAGGCAGCAAAAGATCCCTACGATATCGCGAAATCCATTCTAATTCCTCTCGGGGAATATTTTCAAGTCCAAGACGATTTTCTCGATTTCTCCGGGACACCAGAACAAATTGGTAAAATTGGAACTGATATCATCGACAACAAGTGTTCGTGGTGCATCAATGTTGCCCTTTCATGCGCGTCACCTGATCAGCGTAAGATTCTGGAAGAAAACTATGGAAAAAAGCCAAGTGGTGGACCAAGTGAATTGGCAGTGAAGAAAGTATTTGATGAGGTTGGCGTGAGAGAGAAGTATCAGGAGTATGAGAAGTTGAGGGTGGAGGATCTTAGACAACAAATTGCCAAGGTTCCAGAGGTCGAAGAGCCGAACACCTTGAAGAAACAAGTGTTCGAAGATTATCTAGACAAAATTTACATGAGGAGCAAGTAGGATGCGTGTCTCCTCCAGGTTAGCTATCATCATTGTCTGTCTTAGTTTCGTTGGAATTAGCGTGGAGGACATCGTTGACATTTCCCTGTTTGATTTAAAAGAGGGAGTCATATTTCGTGTCCGGCATCTCGGCACAGAGTGACTCGAAGAATGTAGACCATGCCTCGGATCGGACGTCGGCACCACAGTCGAGTCAATTGGACTTTCTTGGACAGGGGCTTCGGATACAATTAGGCAGGGTTGAATTCCGCATCAGCGCGGTCCCGCCCGCCAATGGGACGCGCGCTCACCTGACCTAAGCCATCGCGCCCATTTAAACCGCCCACGTTCTGACCAGTCCCAGTTCCAAATTCATGGATGAACTTTCAGAAATTGACGGTATCAAACCCAATGTTTTTCTTGTAGACGGTGAGGAGCATGAAGTTGGTTCGGCAACCAGGTATGCATCCTCTTTGATCATCTTACGGAACATTCAGGTGGTCTCTAGCAAATCCAAATACAAGGTCAAGCGTACGTTGGATCACTACCATTGGTAAGTATAACACATTTATGAAAATAATATAACTTATTGATCATAACCAGCACCTGCCCCGTATGTATAGCTATCTCTCGTGACGGACAACTCTGACACTCTCAGTCACCCCTGTAGGCTTGGAGAAACCAGGTAAAATTTCGGCCCTACTCGTATCTCCATATCATGATTCAGACTTCCTCAGGCTGGTATCTCTGTAAATGCTCGTACATGCAAACATCTCAAAGCATTCTTGGGAGACGCCTATGAAAATGCTCGTGTCGCACTTAAGAAATCAGATGGTCCGCCTACGAAAGGCAGCAAACCTGCCAAGGCATCGAAAGCTGTGAACAAGCGCAAGAGAGCAGCTGACCATGAGGAAGACGACGCTGACGATGAGAAGGGACTTACTTCTCCCAAGAAGACTGGGATTGCAACCAAGCGCGCTAAAGTCGAACAACTTTCCAAGGAGAACACTGAGACGAAGCCTTTCTCTGAAGATAGTGTAAAATCTCAGGAGTTAGCTGAGATTAACGGTGTGAAACCGCTGGTTGTTCTCCAAGACGGAGAAGAAACTGAAGTTGGCTCGGCGACAAGGTAGGTATTTGTACAAATTTCTCGCTCAATCTGATACATTGTCCGCAGTAAAAGCAAGTACAAGATCAAGCGGACATTTGATCACTATGAATGGTTTGTCCCTGCTTCCTGCCCGGACACCTAAGCTCACTACCATGGACTAGCTCTTGCCCAGCATGGAGAAACCAAGTTTGCCTCTCTGCCTTTTCATTATAACGCATATCACTGATAGCTATGGCTGATAGGCCCGTGTTCCCACCAACGCTCGTACTTGTAAACACCTCAAATCTCTCCTCGGCGAAGCATACGAGGAACAGCGTTTGATGTACAAACAATCCAGTGCTGGCACTAATGAACACGCTCCACCCAGCACAATCACAAACGCAACGGAAGTCAATACTTTGTCCGAGACTAGAGTTACAGAGGACCGTGAAGCTCAGCATACCAAATCCGAAAATATGGATAAGGGCCTGATCGAAGGATCTTCAGATCACGCCCGAGGCGGACAAAAAGATCAAGTAAAATTCATCACCAAGGAACAAGAAGAAGTCGAGACCGTTCAAACTACCTCTAAACCATCCTTCGAGGGAATGGAAGTAGAAGATGAGCTTGCAGATATTGATGGTACGAAACCGAACGTGTACATGAAAGATGGAGAGGAGCGTGAAATCGCATCCATGACCAGGTTAACATCTCCATTTTCTTACCTTGCAAATTTTATTTATATTTGTTCAGTCACACGAAATACAAGGTTCGACGTAGCTGGGATCACTATCATTGGTGAGCTCTGAACACTACAATATTTCAAAGTCCCTCCTGCGACTGTAGGCTCATGCGCCTTTCTGATCTACAACCAGCTCTTGTCCGGTATGATCTCATCACATCTAAACAAATAACGTTGAAGCTCATTCCATTACTCCTATCTTCGTTACAATCTTTCAAAACATTGTCTTTCGTAAACTCTATTCCTATCTAAGGCCTGGAAACATCAAGTACGAGCCTTTCTTTCTTCTCCACTCTCCACAAAGTGTCACTTACATTTTGCTTCTGCTTGAATCTGTAGGGCGGTGTACCAATCAACGCACGTACATGCAAACATCTCAAAAGTCTACTCGGCGAGGCATATGAGTCCGCTCGATTACTCAAAAAAAACCCAAACGGGCCTCAGCCTGAGTCTGCTGCCAATAGATCTGCTGTCAAAAAATCTGAAGGTAAACCCAAAATACCTGAATTATTATTGGCAAACAAGTGGGACTTGGATCTTGGTCCGGATCCTTCGGGATGGTGGATCTCAGAGAAGCTAGATGGTGTTAGGTAGGTGTTGCATTTCTTTTCTTATCATCCTCCTTTCTGCTCTGACGAGGTTTCTTCTTTCTTTTCTGGTGTCCTGCATCACAAACCGCCGATGTTGTCGCATCTTGGTAATCTTGCTACATGTAGAACTTATTACGATGGGACAAAAATGATAAGTCGTTTAGGCAACCCGTTCTTCCCGCCTGAGTGGTTCCTAGAAAGTAAGTATTCAATGCACTTGTTGCCTCGTTATCAGAGCATTGACAGATCCATTCTTCACCTGTACCAGAACTCCCAAAAGACGTTACACTTGATGGAGAGCTCTTTGCTGGACGCGGGGAATTTCAGTCCACAGTATCTATAGTGAGAACGGCTAATTCGCCTCATTGGAAGAATATCACGTTCCAGGTGAATATATTCTGTTTATTCTGTCGCTTTCCAGCGGACCGGTGGATCCGATAAATTTTTCATCGCCCTTTTTTCTGTCTCTTCCCGTTGCTCATCTTCGTCCAGGTCTTCGACATTCCTTCGCGCGGGACAGATCCCTTTGAATCACGCCTTGAATACATTCAATCGCTCTTTGGCCCTGGAGGGTCACATTGTTCTGATCACGTTGCGGTCGTTAAGCAGGAGAAAGTTAAGGACAAACAGCATGTGTTTGACAAATTGAAGGAGATTGAAAGTTTAGGTGGTGAAGGTATTATGTTACGTGAGCCGAAATCGTGAGTTTTTTTTGCATCAACCCGGAATTTTTTTCTGAGTTTTTTTCAAGGAAGTATGAAGGACATCGGTCGCCTACGTTGCTGAAAGTCAAGGTGTGTTCGCCATTCCAAATTACGTGGATGAGTGCTTATGTCAACAGACGTTCTATGATGCTGAAGCTATTGTGACTGGCTATGTTGATGGAAAGAGGAAAAATAAAGGCGTCACAGGTGCTCTCCAGTGTAAAATGGAGTCTAGAAAAGTAATGTTTTCTCATCTCCGAACCCGACAGATTGCTAATCTTCTGTTTAATAGACATTTAGCGTTGGATCAGGATTGAATGACAAGCAACGAAAGAATCCTCCAGCCATCGGGTCTATCATCACCTATCGATTCCAAGAGTTGACTAAAGATGGCGTTCCGAGGTACGCTTTTCGTTGCTTCTTTATTATTGACTCGAAAAATTTGCTCGATTGTAGATTTCCAACGTTTGTGGGGATTGCTGCTGATAAAAATCAACCAAAGGACGCCGAAGTGCCTGAGCATAAACTCCAAAATGGAATCCCCAAAGATGATGATGATACATGATTGCGGTGGTTTATGTCTGTAGATCATCCGTTTTTTTCCTGACACTTTCTATCTTATGAGTTGAATAATGATATCAGACTGCTGGGCAGCTGATTGATCCTGAATGGATATTCCTTGTCGATTATAGATAGGTCAACTGTGAAGTTGATATGGGTATCTGCAAATAATATACTAGAAAGGAATCCAGACTTCTCCCAGATCTCACACTCAATAAAAAGAGGAACCTGACGCAGAAATGCTGCGAGAAACTAATATTACTTCATTGCAGAAAGACAGATACAGGGTTGTTGTGAGTCGAGTCAAGCCTGACCTATGTGAAAGGATGTGTGTGTATACTCATCTTCGGATAAAGACTGACATAAACTTTTTGTTGATTTAGGCTCTGCCTATGGATCAAATACACTCTGAATGTCCATGATGTACAGTGCTGCGCCATTTGAGCATACTGCGATGCCCGCCAATCATCAGATAAAGATCAGTTAAAATGTGTGATAAATAGGTGCAAATCAATCAGTGATTGAAGTCCAAGTAATACAAGAGGACATAGATCTGCCGACATCAAGGAATCCCCTCCTTATATACCATGCCTTATTCCGACGATACGTTAGATCAAAGATGTTGAACATCTACAAATGCTGGTCCAGCTACTTTTTGAAATGGCTTTGTGTGGAGAAAAATCAGTTCCTTTGAACTAAAAGATATCTTTCCAGTCGATTCCATGTTTGGAAGAACCATTAGTGAGTTCCAAGTCGGCACGGAGTTCTTGTATTTTTAAAAGCGAAAAAGATGCTCGTAGATTGGTATCAATATCAATACATTTCAGGAGTGATTAGGGGGCTGGTATGGGATAGAGTCATTCCAGGAAGATAAGACTGGATTGATGAATTCGAATTGAGGAGAGAAAGACTAGTAATGATGAAATCGCATCGTTCTTCTTGAGAGCCAGACAGGACATACCACAGAGGGATTAGATTTTTTGACATGAAGAGTCCCAGTCGAGTTGAGTGAACTTCCTCCGTCACAGCTCATAGAACCAATTGCCCTTGCTTTAGTTCGGCCACGTTCAGTTTCGGTGACACCTACCAATCGCAGATTAAGGATGGCAGCAGGCCTGTCGGCCTCATAGGCAATTGATGTAGAGCCTAGTCCAATAGAAGGTGACCGTGACCGCGAGGTTTCGTAATAGACCGGGTATCTCAACTCGTATGCTCGTTTCTGGGTCAAATTGTGTTGACGTACGAGCGAGCGGTAACTTTCCTCGTCAGATGCGTCATAGTCAGTCGATTGTGATCGTGACCGACTTTCAATTATGTCGTGAATCACACGATTGTGAAGGTTGAATGGAAGTTGAGCGCAGACGTCCACCATTTTTCTGGATTCAAGGAAAGTAAGTCATGAAAGTCCATCTTGACAAGGAATTGTCCTTGCCCTTCCTTGTTTCGAACGATTTTGCCCATGCGATGTCGGTAATCCAGTTCCTGCGCATGGATTATCTGGGGCCTGTGGAATATAAGCAGTGATTTGTGTGTTATCATCAAAAACCCACGGCATTGTTGGTATCTGGAATTGGAGGAGCCGTTCTCTTTCATCAATGACATAGGATTCACTGGAACAGCAGCAACAAAGTATTCTGAAATAAGAGGCAAGCATCAGAAAGAATATTTGTCACTATTGACCCCGCTTGCCACCCGTGGGATAGCTAAATTAGTTCAAGCTATTACAATGAACCAACATATGCTATCACTGACCTACTGCTTCAATGATCTATTGTCAAGCCTGCTGCTGAGCTTCTTTTGCACTCTACTAGTCTTGCGCCGCCTTCTCTTCTTACGGCCATATATCACCTATTCCGTTGCACACCCTATCGTTACTCCAAATAGCCCACTCTAAACTTTATTTATTAGCGCCGTGACAGACTCTTCCGATACAATTCGGGACGTATATCGTCAATTACTTACATAAGTGCTGAATTGCTTTAACCTCGCCTTTGCTCATGTGCCCAATGCAGCGGTCATTAACTTTCCTGCTGGGGCCGTTATCTGGAATGGTGGAGTTTCAGCCACACGTGTGGATGCTTCCTTGCAGTGACCTAAGGATGTGTCATCTCGTGTTTCGTTGATTTTCCTATTTGTCAGGGGACAAGTGATGGTCAGGCTAACGACAGGGTCCAAACCGCTGGTGTTGTGAAACTTTGCCAACGTACATCAGAGCAACTCTTAGGTCATTGTCTCAGGCTCAAACCCGGATGCAACCAACGAAAGACTTGGCTATTTTGACAGTCAGACTATCACTAGTCAGGGGTACTTCTTGTGAGCGACTAAAGAAGTGTCATCACCTCACCGTACAATATCCCATGATCGCATGCGGAACATATAACTCACGAAATCGTCCGTTCGAGCCACATGATGCGATCTCCATGAGGTGTAATTCTATAACGTGTCTCCTTCGAGACCTCTCGGACAAAATTAGAATCAATTTCAGGTCATGCAAATCACCAGACTCAGAAGTGGATCCTAGCGCCGCCACCAACTCCTGATAACCCTTACTCAGCTCCAACTTTAATCTTGGACATCCTGAGACTTGACATTCCTGATGCTGTGCAAATGCTGCTTCCGTACCTTCTTGGCCTAGACTGACTCATTGAGGAACGCTGGGATGTTCTTCGTCGGCAGCGGAATGAAGGTCACATAACTTTGCCCAGGAAATGCTCCTATCATGTTCTGCTGTTGCAAGATGCAAAAAATCTCAAATGACATGCAATATCAGTGCTTGCCTATGCTAGAAATAACTGAAGAGATGGATCATGCAATCAAGGAATAGTTGTTAAATTGCAAACTCTCTTACTACAACATAATGGGATACTGAGATATAGTCTCAAAATCAAAGACCAGGGGAGCATGACTTAAATTACAATTATGGTGTCAATGTTCATATTTCATGATTGTGTAACGGCCGGAGACATAGAGGCAGAGATCGAGGCGTGCTTGGTGCGGGGTTTGATCTTCTTTCGTTTCAATGACATTGGCCTATCTTTTCCACGAAGTCTCGCGTAGACGCCACATGCATTGCATACCTGAGCCCCACTTTTACTCCGACGCCAAACCGAAGTTGTGTGTGTATGACAATGACTACACTCGGGACCGTTATAGTTTTGGTCCTCTTCTTCACTCTCATCGTCGTCTTGATCGGCATCAATGAGTTCCTTTGGGCGATGTCGGTGCCTTTGTTGTAGATAGAGACCGCAAGCATTGCAAAGCGGCTTCAAAGTAGTGGGTTCTCTGCGCCACAGGGGTGTGGAAGTTGCATTGCAATGGGAGCATTTTTTCCCTTCCGCGGAACCATTCACACTTGCTCTCCTGGAATGAGATGGAGCAATCTGAGGAGATGTGTCTCGGGGCACCATGGCTGGGGATAAAGAAGGTGACGAGATATATGACATATCATAAACTCGAGTCGGCTGAACCAATGGCGGTCCAGCGGCGACAGAGTATACAGGAGAATTTGTGGAGCTAGTGAGCAAGAGATTGTCCATGATTGGAGGGGGCGATGACAATGGGCTGACGCGTAAGTCATCACTGTTCCATTGAGTGCTGTTACTTCGTATAGAGTCGACTGAGTTTGTGTCCGACTCAGACCACGAATGACAGAACTGTTGTGCGTCCCTGTACAACTCACTAGAGGATCTCGCCAGGGGAGTAGGAATGTACAGCGAAGAGTGATTGATGGAAGATGGCGACCACTCGTAGGTACTTCTTTCCGCACGAATGCAATAATCCTGAGTCCGGCTACTGTTTTCCTCTGAATTCGAGAACATCTTGTGTTGATTAGTATGCCTAGGCATGTCGTTGCAAAAGCTATAGGCAGGGCTCGTTGCCACAAAGCGTTGTTGGCCACCGTTGCCTGTGAAGTAGTATTGAAAAACACCCAACACTCTGAGGTGATCCAAGCACACATACCTGACCAATTGTTTGTGTAGAGCAGTGAATGATCGAGCTGAGGAGACATCGAGGAAGAGTACGAGACAGGGTTCTGGGTATGCATGCCTTGTTGTTTGTTGTTGAAATTGCTGGACATGAAGGATTGTGAGGGGTAAGCTGTGGCCAACATTGTGATGGAAAGGATGAGCTTTTGTGCAACAAACGTTGAGAGACACCTTATATACTTAACGGAAGATCTGAAGATTTGCTAAACAGCAAAATGGATCTATCAGAAGTTTGACGTCGGATACAAGGACGCTTGGTTGATTCCACAAGTAAGAGAGTCGGGTAGTGGAACTTTACACTGCGCGGCCCAAGACAGAAACGGGATGGCTTGGGAGTCACACCCCAGCGGCCTTATTATCTGTCATGAAATCTTGGTCCGGAGGTGGCCACATCCTCTCCCAAGATTGATGGGGTTCGATTTAACCCATTTTCAGCAGATGACGTAAATAGCTTCGAACCGACTCGCTCGGATATTCTCTTTCACAACTATGTAGGAACAATCCTTGATGACAAAGCATACTATCCTGGCGGTCAATCATAGAGAAAATACTCCGTGTCTTTGACCATCAGACTAGATCACCATTTCTAGTGGGATTTATCTGGGTCTATTCATGGAGGTATGTCAACAGAATAGTCTACCTGAAAAATGTGCATCCTAACAACAGACATCATTCATTGGAATCGTGGAGATGAACTGACGCCTCGTGTCTGTCCCAGCTTGCCTGGACAGCATTGCAAAACCAAACAGGTATTTTGATTCAAGAATCCGTCTCATTGATGTCTTACGCGAATTAGACACATCTGTCAATGCCGCGTTGTTCTACAGTAATTTATCCGACCTTTGCAAATGTGTCACAAATAGATTGCTTCCATCACGAGATCAATCAGTGCTGCTAGCTCAAATCCTTGCCGTGACGGTGTGAATCTGACTGTTTTGGAACAACAGCCTCGCTACTGAATTGAGAATATGATACCGCCGCGTTGTTCCAGTACAGGCGGGGGAAGTCATTCATTACTGGGAAAAGTCAACTTTACAGCATACTGAGGTGGCAACATAAAATCCTGAGTCACATCGGATCCGCAATACCAATGGGGAAGGCTTTTCAAACTCCTTCCTCCAGAATGGACATGGACATTAACGACATTTTCCAGAAGTCTCACGGGCTTTTTTGTCCGAGCTCAGGCACTTTGTCTTAACGGCCTTAACATTCGATATATCTACAGGAAATATGCTCCATCTCGCGCTCTCAATTCGGCGTCCCAGCATATCCCTTTTTCAGGGCCGAATCACACACCAGATTCCAGCAACGTCAAGTTGACTTACGTCTTTACCCTTATTCTAAACGCCTGGACAATCGGCAGTGCAAGTACGAGTTTCACGCTACTTCCAATTTATGAAAAGATGAACGTCATCAGATACGCCACCGCACAGCCTGCGAATCAAGTTTCCTTCAATACGATCTACATGGAATATCTTAATGTGTGGCATGTCTTATGAACCGGTTTGTTCATCTTCGCTCTCGAGAAAAATTGACAGTTAAATCATAGAGGACATCAAGACAAATACATGCTCAAGATCCGTCTCCTCCCACGTAGCTGGACCACTCGCTCATTGATCCAGAAGCGTTGGTTGCATACGATGTGGCAAGTGCCGGTCTCGAACCGAACCAACCGCATGTCCCCACTTGCTTTCCTGGTGTGATCCACTTGTGTTTAATTGGATAGGGCCGATGCGCAGCAAATTATTGCTGCCGTAACAAAATCAACTGACGTATTCACCCTTCGCAGTACTGAATTCTCGGTAAATTTGAGTTTGATTGTTTATGAAGTTCTCTCATATTCTCAACAGAAGGCAATACGTTAACAATACTTATTCCAACTCCGATTCACTTCGAGTATATGAGCAAGATTCCCTTCTTTGTCTATGGGTGCAATATCACGAGCTCGTGACTACAAGTTTGGCATCTGTAAATGCGATCATCATAATTTGTCCTAGAACACTCCTTATCGCGCCAATGAGGTATTCTTTAACTTTCGAGGTACATATTTCGAAACGACTTCAAAACTAACACATTACAGAGCATTCATTTCTGGTGAAGATATCTCATACTATAACTCAAGGGACGTCCGTGCCATTCCCGGATAGTAAGTTCACTTGTACATTAGTCAGATGCCGGCCCACCTCTGAAATCATATCTAATCCTGAAGTTGATGGGATGTATGCCGCCTGCTTACCTCTTCTACCTGAACTACAATCCATACATTCTTATCTGAGCGCTCATTTTTTAGGATTTCCACTGTAAACATATAACTCCCCCATCAACCACAGATTCTGTGGGATTTGATGGAGACTTATCCAATACTCCTATCAGCTCGGCCGATACATACTGAAACTGTTCTTATACGTATTGACACAGGAATAGCTGCATGGGAGTATCATCTAACATGAGTGTTGGGAATAGTATATGGAAAACCATGAATAAGTGTCCCTTTCACGTTTGTTTAGGAAGTATAAAACAACAAGAAATAGTGGAGAAGGTAGGGCCCCATGTTGCCGCATGAAAATTGTCGGTAGAAATGTTTCCGGAGAGGGAATGCAGATCAGCCATGTGTTGTAACCATCAGTAACTTTGACATAGGAGATCGATTACTTAAGTTGACGTCATGCTCGTATGTACCATTGCTGGCCACGTGCCATGATGTGTCACACCTGTGTTATATCATCATTGACCCTCTGGTTGAATTTCGAAAAAGTGCATTCCCGGCATGTCTTTCCTGAAGCGAATATTCTCCCAGGGAAGCTTATGGTTCAGCTCATATGTTACTTTCTGACCTATCGGTATTTCAACAGAAAGAGGAAGATTTCGAGACTGTTCTCGCAGCGCTGGCAAAGGACATAAAAAAACGCCAGATAAGGCTTTTGGAAATACGGCTACGAGAGAAACGCTCGACTCTGTTGGCTACTATCTACACTCTTCTTGCCTGGGTCATCTATGTCACTCTCTGGTATCTGGACATCTTACCATCATTCTTTTGGCCTACTGCGGGCAGACATCCCATCGTAAGAAGAGTAATGCGAGGGCTCCCTGCATTTGTCGGACCAATCATGTGAGTTCTTATTGTCATATTCCTTGATTGAACCTAATCGTTGTCTAGCATTCTGTTTATTCGACGTATTGTGCAGGTATGGTACACCCGAAAGGCCGATGCAGAAGGTAAGATCACATGCTCTTTTTCCCTCATATCTTACACATTATACAGAAAAGTCCCTTCAAAACTTGATGAAAAAACGCCGCGCAAAAGTCGAAGATATCAAAAAGAGAACAAACTTTGACTCGATGGTGAAATTGTTCCAGGAATACGACGAGCTTCCTCCTGGAGCAAAACCCTTGAAAGAACGAACCATGTCAAAGCAAAATCCCGTCACTCCTCGACGGCAAGGGACAGCTCTCGGAAGATCTCCCATGCCACCTACACTTCGAGCTCAGCTCACTCGTATGCTTTCATAATGTCTTTGTTTACAGTATCTGATTCAACGCTTCAGCGGCGCCCAACCCTTTTCCCATGGGCCCTCCCCGGAAACGATGGTACGACAAAGTTGCTGACGCGCTCCTAGGAGACGAGGAACATGATATTAGTTCACCCAGTTCGCGGTATGCATTAATTTGCGAGCGGTGTTTTACCCATAATGGATTAGTCAAGGAATCCATGTGGGAGGATGCCCGTGAGTGTTTGTCTTGTTGTATCCATACTCTTTTGATCCTTCACGTAGAATTCATCTGTCGTAATCCCTCTTGTAATCACTTCAATCGATCTATTCGTTCCAAACGTGAAAGCTCGAGCCCCAATTCTTCTCCATGTTCTAGTGTTTCCCCTTCGCCGGTCACGTTGCCACAATCCCGACGTCTATCCCAAGGTCCATCTCATCGTTCTCACCGAACAATACACGTCAGGCATAATCCTGCTGCACCTGATCAACCATCCGCTCACAGTTCAGACCCTGATGCACCCACTGTCGATTTCGTAGATACCAGTGCGATGGAGGTTGATTAGTGATCTTATTCAAGTTCATATCGTCTCAATTGTCTCATCACAACCAAAGCAATCTTACTACTGTTTATGTTGAGTCTGATTAGATCACTTTCTATGTTTCGTGAAAACAAATTTCGTGATATATTGTCCATGATATCTTGTCAAGCTGCAGACCGTATCGCGAATTATTGCAGGTCAATTCCAGTCAAATCGGGCGGAGTGTGTGTGGAGGGAGTGAGGGGATAATGTAATACTGGACGACCCTATTCAGCATGGCGAGCTTCTGTATACAGTTTCCCGCTTCAATCCCTTACATCTGCATACGTGGTGCTCATTTTATCCCCTGCTGTGGCCAGTGACTGCCAGATCTCGTGCCTTGAGACTTGTCCCGTAAATCGAACAATGGCTATACTTCGTCCATGTGAAGAGCGAAACAATCTTGGAACGAGCCCGTCATGAGAACATTGCACGATTTTCGTGTTCGTTTCGACACTATTTGAAAATCAGGAAAACACCATTATACATGCTATACTCCCTCTGCCCAA
>Ga0153940_1000694_pt1 | contig 16418 bp, 11 predicted proteins | sample TSNJ024MetaG_FD_104736 | JGI IMG/M metagenome (GOLD analysis project Ga0153940, IMG submission 104736) | Attine ant fungus gardens microbial communities from New Jersey, USA - TSNJ024 MetaG | ecosystem: Host-associated > Fungi > Mycelium > Unclassified | place: USA: New Jersey, Brendan T. Byrne...
CTTTTTTTTTTTTTTTTTTTTTTTTTCTTTTTTTTGGCCCTCTGTATTTTTTTTTTAAAATTAAACGGCCCCTTTTCCCCCCCCCCCCCCCCCCCGAAAATCGGGTTTTAGTCCGCTGACATTTTTGTGTAAAATTAAACAAATATACTTACTGGAGCAATGACTGACTTGTTTTAGTCCGCTGACATTTTTGTGTAAAATTAAACGTAATATTTACCTATCAGCAGGAAGAACTGGTTTTAGTCCGCTGACATTTTTGTGTAAAATTAAACAAGTTTTTATCAGAATGAAATAACAAATACGTTTTAGTCCGCTGACATTTTTGTGTAAAATTAAACCGCCAGACGACGCAAAAATCGACCCCCAGCGTTTTAGTCCGCTGACATTTTTGTGTAAAATTAAACGGGACCTTTTACTAACCACCCCCCCCCCTTTGTTTTAGTCCGCTGACATTTTTGTGTAAAATTAAACCCTGTTTTAAAAGTAAACTTTGCATTTCCGGTTTTAGTCCGCTGACATTTTTGTGTAAAATTAAACTACAAGCACAAATTGACCGCTTGAGTTTTTAGTTTTAGTCCGCTGACATTTTTGTGTAAAATTAAACTTTTACTAACCACCCCCCCTCCGAAAATCGTTTTAGTCCGCTGACATTTTTGTGTAAAATTAAACAATGCTTGGTGGGTAACCGTAAATGCTCCCGTTTTAGTCCGCTGACATTTTTGTGTAAAATTAAACGATGAAATGAAAGTCTGTCGATTTGTGCTTGTTTTAGTCCGCTGACATTTTTGTGTAAAATTAAACTGGAATTGAATTAATTCCAGTAAAAATTAAGTTTTAGTCCGCTGACATTTTTGTGTAAAATTAAACGGAACGGGAAGCAATGACTACAAAAGACAAGTTTTAGTCCGCTGACATTTTTGTGTAAAATTAAACCAATTGATTGAAAAGACCAACCAACTAAAAGTTTTAGTCCGCTGACATTTTTGTGTAAAATTAAACGAAGCGGGAAATGTAAGTAACGATATCAAGGTTTTAGTCCGCTGACATTTTTGTGTAAAATTAAACGTATTTAATGATACAACTTTTAAATCAATAGTTTTAGTCCGCTGACATTTTTGTGTAAAATTAAACAACAAACAGGGTCGGTATTGACTCACTTGGGTTTTAGTCCGCTGACATTTTTGTGTAAAATTAAACGACATCAAGCGAAAAGAAAAACTGGACTTCGTTTTAGTCCGCTGACATTTTTGTGTAAAATTAAACAAAAAAAATGAACTTTGACGAAAAAATAAAGTTTTAGTCCGCTGACATTTTTGTGTAAAATTAAACAGACATTTATGTCTATAATTACATATGTCAGTTTTAGTCCGCTGACATTTTTGTGTAAAATTAAACTCCCGTTTTATGACAACGGAACCGAGCGGGGTTTTAGTCCGCTGACATTTTTGTGTAAAATTAAACAGTTTGAAGCGGGAAATGTAAGCAACGACAGTTTTAGTCCGCTGACATTTTTGTGTAAAATTAAACGAAAAATTAAACTTTCTAAAAGTGGCGAAAGTTTTAGTCCGCTGACATTTTTGTGTAAAATTAAACAAAAAAAGAGGTATTTTAAAATGAACTTTGGTTTTAGTCCGCTGACATTTTTGTGTAAAATTAAACATTAAGAGTTAGCAAGTGAGCGAGAACATAGTTTTAGTCCGCTGACATTTTTGTGTAAAATTAAACACCCAGCAGACAAACCAACAGCGGAAGAAAGTTTTAGTCCGCTGACATTTTTGTGTAAAATTAAACAACGAAATCACCAATACGGGAAATCAACGAGTTTTAGTCCGCTGACATTTTTGTGTAAAATTAAACAATTAAGGGACCTTTTACAAACCACCCCCCGTTTTAGTCCGCTGACATTTTTGTGTAAAATTAAACTTATTTAACAACTACCGGGACTTAATAAAAGTTTTAGTCCGCTGACATTTTTGTGTAAAATTAAACATTGATCGCATAAATATCTGGAGGGTAACCGTTTTAGTCCGCTGACATTTTTGTGTAAAATTAAACATTGATCGCATAAATATCTGGAGGGTAACCGTTTTAGTCCGCTGACATTTTTGTGTAAAATTAAACCCGTTTTTTATTCAGAATTTTAACTTTTTAGTTTTAGTCCGCTGACATTTTTGTGTAAAATTAAACACCGGCATCGTTATTCCAATAGTCGTATATGTTTTAGTCCGCTGACATTTTTGTGTAAAATTAAACTCTATTTCAGAGAATCTATATTCGTTATAAGTTTTAGTCCGCTGACATTTTTGTGTAAAATTAAACAAAAAGAAAGGCGGCCGGCGGCCGACAAAGGTTTTAGTCCGCTGACATTTTTGTGTAAAATTAAACTTAAACCTTTAGAAATAATTAATAATGAAAGTTTTAGTCCGCTGACATTTTTGTGTAAAATTAAACATAAACCAAAGAAAAAAGAAAATAATTATTGTTTTAGTCCGCTGACATTTTTGTGTAAAATTAAACTAATTGCAGCTAATTTCAAATTTTCACATTGTTTTAGTCCGCTGACATTTTTGTGTAAAATTAAACTTTCAGATTCTAAAGAATCATTTTTATATAGTTTTAGTCCGCTGACATTTTTGTGTAAAATTAAACAATTTTTTAAAAAATAAAAACTTTGATTTTGTTTTAGTCCGCTGACATTTTTGTGTAAAATTAAACGACAATCACGATCATATGTTATTTTTTGCAGTTTTAGTCCGCTGACATTTTTGTGTAAAATTAAACAAAAAGATAAAATATTAGATTTTGATGAAAGTTTTAGTCCGCTGACATTTTTGTGTAAAATTAAACTGTGGAAGTCAGTTAAAATGTGGTTTATAAGTTTTAGTCCGCTGACATTTTTGTGTAAAATTAAACAAAAAAGATCGTAATATCTTTTTAGGCAGGGTTTTAGTCCGCTGACATTTTTGTGTAAAATTAAACGGTTCATAATTGTAATAGAACTTGGAATACGTTTTAGTCCGCTGACATTTTTGTGTAAAATTAAACTATTAGACATCAAGATACATTAATTGAAGTGTTTTAGTCCGCTGACATTTTTGTGTAAAATTAAACTCATAATTTTTTTTCTTTCTCAATATATTTGTTTTAGTCCGCTGACATTTTTGTGTAAAATTAAACCTGATTATCGGTCTTATTGGTTGCCGACAAGTTTTAGTCCGCTGACATTTTTGTGTAAAATTAAACAGGTCCTCACAGGGAACCGGAACCCGCCTAGTTTTAGTCCGCTGACATTTTTGTGTAAAATTAAACCCTTTTTTTTTATATAAGCTGTTCCGTTTGTTTTAGTCCGCTGACATTTTTGTGTAAAATTAAACTAAGGGACCTTTTACTACCCCCCCCCCCAATCGGTTTTAGTCCGCTGACATTTTTGTGTAAAATTAAACAAATTAATTGTATAAATATATTGAATGAAAGTTTTAGTCCGCTGACATTTTTGTGTAAAATTAAACATTTTCTCACTCCATAATCGCTTGTCTAAAGTTTTAGTCCGCTGACATTTTTGTGTAAAATTAAACGCAGGTAATAATACTTGGACACTGCTTAAAGTTTTAGTCCGCTGACATTTTTGTGTAAAATTAAACTATCTCCAGAAGCAGAACTATTAGGTAATCGTTTTAGTCCGCTGACATTTTTGTGTAAAATTAAACCTTGTTAATAATAATTCATATGGGAATTCAGTTTTAGTCCGCTGACATTTTTGTGTAAAATTAAACTTCAGCCATTATCGCCCAGAAAACCAGCCAGTTTTAGTCCGCTGACATTTTTGTGTAAAATTAAACTTTTCATTTTCTCACTCCATAATTGCTTCTGTTTTAGTCCGCTGACATTTTTGTGTAAAATTAAACCAACAAACAAGAAAGGATGTGAGAAATCGCGTTTTAGTCCGCTGACATTTTTGTGTAAAATTAAACCAAGCACGCAAAGAAGCATCTGCGAACATCGTTTTAGTCCGCTGACATTTTTGTGTAAAATTAAACCGCCAGACGACGCAAAAATCGACCCCCAGCGTTTTAGTCCGCTGACATTTTTGTGTAAAATTAAACCGCGTGTTTATTTTTCGACATACAGAACATGTTTTAGTCCGCTGACATTTTTGTGTAAAATTAAACTCACAATCGGCCGAAGGGTAAGGTTCTTTTGTTTTAGTCCGCTGACATTTTTGTGTAAAATTAAACTACAAAAAGAATATTGAAGTTAAACCTTCGGTTTTAGTCCGCTGACATTTTTGTGTAAAATTAAACGATAATAATGTTTCTTTTTCTGTAGAAACAGTTTTAGTCCGCTGACATTTTTGTGTAAAATTAAACAAGCATCAGTTTCTTATAATCATAAATTTAGTTTTAGTCCGCTGACATTTTTGTGTAAAATTAAACCGAAAAAGGCGCAGTAATATATACGCGCTAGTTTTAGTCCGCTGACATTTTTGTGTAAAATTAAACGTTTGGTTAAAGTATTAAAACAAAATATGAGTTTTAGTCCGCTGACATTTTTATGGAAATTTATATAAAATAAAAATATTTTTATGTTAATATTATTTATATAAAATTAATAATCCGTTAATATCTTTGTGTAAAATTAAAATTAATTAGTAATAAAAGTCAAGGAGGGGATTTTAGTCCACCGACATTTTTGTGTAATTATTATTCTACAACTTGATATAACACTAAATATTTAATAAAATATTTGTGAGTAAATGAAAGAGTTAAATCTTTCATTTTTTTTATTTAAAAATAGGAGGTGAAAATCATTTCATGAAAATCAATAATTATTAAAAAATCAGATAAAATATCATTAAAACAAAATCAACTATGTGTAACAACACTAGAGAAAGAAGCATTATTTAGTTTAAATGATCTTAATTGCATAATTTTAGAAAACAACTATACCTTTATCACAACACAAATCTTAGCTAAATTAGTTACTAATGATGTATTTATCATTATTTGTGATGATAAATATGACCCAGTTGGTATAACTTTATCATTAAACCAACACTGACAACCGCTATTAGTTTTTGAAAAACAATTCAATTTCACAGAAAATGAAAAATTAATTTTAAAAACTGAAATTATTAAATATAAACTAAAAAATACCCTGCTAGTTATGCAAACTTTAAAATGTCGTGAAAAAAGTATTGAAACAATTGAGAGATTTATTAAAACTTTAGCTTTTGGTGATGAAACAAATCGTGAAGGATTAGTTGCTAAAGTATTTTTTCGTGAATTATATGGATCTAATTTTATTAGATTTAGTGATGATGGAATTAATAATGCTTTAAATTATGGTTATAAAATATTAACAGGTGCAATTTCTAGAACAATAAGCAAATATGGTCTTAACAACTATTTAGGACTTTTTCATATTGGTAAAACTAATCCTTATAATTTAGCATGTGATTTTATCGAACCTTTACGACCTTTAGTAGATTATTGAGTAACTAAAAATATTGAAACAATAACAGAACATGTTTCTTATGATCATCGTTTAAAACTAATTGATTATTTATTAAATTCCAAAGTCATTATTAATAAGAAATATGTCACAATAACTAAAGCGATTGATTATATGATTCGTTCTTATATAACAGTTTTAAATGAGAATAATACTAATAAATTAGAGCTACCAGTACTAGATTTTAATCCAATTGAAGAAGAAAATTCTGATGAACAAGATGAGATTTAGACACATGCGACTATTTATTATGTTTGACTTACCAGTTAAGACAAAAAAAGATGTTCAAAATTACAATAAATTTCGAAGAAAACTATTAAATCTAGGATTTTATATGGTACAACTTTCAATTTATGCAAAATTATGTATTAACCATGATGAAGTAGCAAAAAATAATGAAATAATTAATAAAAATTTACCACCAAAAGGAAATATTCGTTGCTTAACTGTTACTGAAAAACAATATGAAATGATGAAAGTACTTATTGGTACAAAATCATATCAAGAAGAAATTACAACGAATAAATATCTAATTGAACTTTAAAGATTGGAAAAAAGTAAAATGAAACAAATACAATTTTCTAATAGTTTTTTTACTGAACAAACTATTCAACTTCATAATAATATGGCAATAATTATTGGTGATAATGGTGTTGGAAAAACATCTTTATTAAATACCTTAGAAAAAGGTTTTAAGGGAAAAAATAATAAATTTACCATTGATAATGAACCAGTAGCAACTGACAATTATCAAGTTATTTATTTAAAAGAATATTTTAATTTAAAAGAACATTTAAAATTAACTAAAACTTCATCATTTCGTAATGATTTAATTCAGAATCTCAATCAAGCATTAATCACAACAAAAGATGATCAATATAAAGATTTATCAAAAAACTTGGAAAAAATTGAAAATGACTTTTTAGGATTATTAAATAAATTATATTTTTGAAATGCTGATAATAATATTAAAAATCATTTAATTTTAAAACCAAAAATAGAATCTTTTTCAATTAGTAATTTAGTTGATAAAATGTTAAAAATTGAAATTTATGATAAAAATATTGAAAACATTATTGATGAAGAAAATTATAGTCATTTATTTTTAAGAATTCTATTATTTAATATTTTAAATAATGTTTCACGACAAAAAGATAAGTTAAGACCAACAGTAATTTTATTTGATTTACCAGAATTATATGGCACACCAAAATTACTTAATCAAATTAATAATTATTTAAAAAAAATCAATCAAGAAAGCAATACAATCATTATTATTGTTTCTAACAGTCCCGAATATTTAAAATTATTGAAACCAAGTTTATTAGCTATAAATTTAGTAACAGAAAAAGAAATCTTTTTTATTAGAAATCTTGAAAAAATTATTCGCGAATCAATCATTAGCTTTTCTTTTTGCGATAGTGACATTAAAGATTTATCTATTTATAAAAGTGATTTAAATCATTTAATTGATCAAGAAGATATTACAAAAGAAATAAATTATATTGAAAATTATCTTTATGAAAAAATTATTAATAGTTTATTTGCTGATGAAATTGAATTATGGTTTAAAGAAGCAGTAAAAACTAGTAGTGAACAATATATTGTTCAATGCGAAGGAATTTTTAAAGATTTAGTCTTTATTTATAATCTTCTTTTTACTGGTTTTAATCTACTTTGCCAATGAAAAAATAGTAACCAAATTGCAAATTTTATTAAATTAACTCCATATTTAAATAATTAATATTTAAAAAAGATATGGAAATATTCTTGTTCATGCTATCATTATTATATAAAATATTTTTTTAATTAGGAGGGGGTAAAAAAAATTAAAAAATAAAAAAAACACCTAATCTCATAAGAGACTAGGAGAAGACGATTCCTAAAGAACCTTGCACAATTTTAAATTGCACTCACATATAAATTATATTAAAATTATAAAATTTGTCAATAAAATAAAAAATAAAGGAGATTTTTGTAATGACAAATATTAATTATAAAGAATTTAAAAAAGGAATGGGAGTTTACATAAAAAATCCTGATGATAAAGATATAAACGGAAATCAAAAATATAGACCAGGAATTATAATAAAATCATTTCCTAGTCATTTAGAATTACAATTATTATCAACTACAAAAAATAATAAACATACATATCACTCATTAATAATTAATAATCAAAAACAATATATTAGACCAATTTATTATAGAACCATCTCTTGAGATCAAGTAGTAAATAAGTGAATTATTAATAAAAAAATAGTATATTTAAGTAAAAATAATCCTCTATTTTTAAAAATTACTGAAAATAAAATTCAACAATTAACTGATAATCAAATCAAAACTTTATTAGCAAGTTTTGGTCTTAAAAGTGGTTAATGTTTCAATCAATTAAAAAGAAATAATATTTAAAAAAATCTTGGAACTAAAACAACTAGAAAATTAAATTATATAAATATAGTATCATTTAATTCTAAACCCTATCTGTAAACTTATGACATAATGAAATCTAACCGTATATTTTAAGTACGGAACTCAGTAGGCTTTCTTAATATTTTTCAAAGAAACAAAATATTATAATTTAGACTTTTGGTTCTTTTAATTTAATCTGACTGTAATAAATTAGTTATTGGTTTAAATTTAATAAAATATAAACCAATCATATAACCAATCGCAATGATAAGAAAAATTAAAGCAAAAGTTAATAAAATCGTAACAAAACTAATTGGCAAAAGAAAAGTCATATTAACTATTTTAGCAACAAAAATTAAAATAATTCACCAAGTAAGGTAACCCAAAACAGTACCAACAACAAAAGCTAAAACTAAAGTCAAAATATAAGCGCCAATAATTAAACTATTAATTTCACTAATACGATAACCCGATGCTTTCATCATTGCAATAATAATCAGGTTATTATCTAAAATCATACTAACAATAATAAATAAAACAAAGCCTAAAGCAACAATTGTTATTCATTTAGTAATACTAACAATATCTTGCACTGAATGAAACATGTCTATTAATTGATCTTTCATTAATGGAAAAACAATTCTATCACGATCAATTAATTTTCAATTATTTTGTAAACTAGCAAACGAATAATTATTATCTGATTGAACAATATTAATATTATTTAATGGTAAGAATGTTTTATTTTTTGAATAATAGTTATTAAATGAATCTTTAATTGGTATACCAGTAAATTCACCGTTAGATGTATAACCAATTACTCTCCTTAAGTCATCAATTTGTGTATAAAACTGTGAACTATCTAAATTTGTTGTAATAATTCCTTTAATATCAAAAACTATTGGCAGAAAATTAGCATTAGCATTAAGAATCATTAAAACTTGATCATTAACTTTATACTTATTTAAAACTGCAAGTGACTTAGAAATAACTGCTGGAATAACATAAGCATTTTGATTTTTCTCTTGACCAAAACTATCAATATAGCTAACTTGTTCGGTTTTTAAATTATGGGAACTATTAAAAACTTCATCAATATTTAATTTTTGTTCTGCTTTCAAATTAAATCAATTTTTTCATGCTAATAAATTATCTTCATTATTATATAAAGTAACAACTTGATTTGATTTTGACAATAATGATCCTTGATTATGATCAATTCATTTTGTTGGACTATTAACTACAAATTCTAAATTTGGATAGTAGTTACTATTAATAATAACTTGGCCAATTGAAATCCCTGGTAAAGATTGAAATTCAAAATCAATGCCACTAGAAGCAATTAATAAATCAAAAAAATTTGTTAGATTTTCATATAATGTTTCTGCCATTGTTGCTGAAATGAAATTAGTTCCTAGTGGTCTAATATATGCAACACCTTGATTGTTAATCTTGTTGTATAATAAATTCATTTCTTCGCTTTTAATATAGAAATCGCGAAAATCATCAGCAAGGATTATTTTTGTTAAATCAGAAAATTTCTTTTCACTATCAATTTGAAATTTATTTGCTTTTATTTCTTTTTCTAAGTCTAAATTTTTTTCAAAAACTCAATCATAAACTTGCGTTGTAATTTTGTTTTGATTATCAAATTTATACATATTAAAAGTATTTGCAGATAAATAGACTTCAGAATTAACATAACTTTGTAAATTATTAATTTTACTAGTAAAAATATCATCAATAATCGTTTGAAAGAGTAAAAGAAAACTAACAAAAATAAAAAGTAAAAAAATCAAAATTAATTTTCCGCCTGATTTTAAAGCAAAAGAAACTGCTAAGCGTGGTTTAAAATTTCAATGATTAAAAGGTTTTTTAAATAATGTTAATCATTTTGTACTAACATTAGAAGGGCGATTATAAATTAAAACTAATGGATTTTTAGTTAAAATACTTCAAGATTGTAAATAGCTAGCAAAAGTAAAAATAATCGTTGATAGTACGACTGCAACAAGAAAAGCAAGAAAACTAAAGTGAATGGTTGGTAAAGGTAAAACATAATTAACAGTACTTAAATTATTAAAATATTCTTGTAAAGGCAAACTTAAGGCAAAGCCAATAATCGTTGAAAAGATGGAAATTAAAAAGATTAAAAAAGTAAAACCAAAAACAATTTCATAATTGTTATAGCCTAAACCCTTAATTAAACCCAATTGTTTTTTTTGTAAATTAACTTCTTTTTTAACATATGATAAAACAATAAAAATTGCTGCTAACATAACAATAAAACTAATTGCTGAATAAACTATTTTCCCCAATTCAAATGTTTGTTTTAAAAAACCACTACGATAATCACTCTTATCATTAATAATTAAGCTACCATAATTAAAATTAAATGTTTGATTAAAAATATTTTCAATTTTACTTGAAAAAGAATTATCTTTATTATTTACTTTTAAGAAAAAATTAGTTGTTATTTTTGCTTGTTCATTACTATTATTAATTAAATAATGATTAAGCCATTCTCTTGTTGTAAAAACTTGCGTTGTATTTTCAGGTAAAGGTGAAATATTATCAATCGAAGGTTCGTTAAGAATTCCTCAATAACTATAACCAAAGCCAACTACCTTTAATTTTTCATTAGATAAAAATGTAAATTGATCATTTAATGCAATTTTGTGTTTTTTAGCAAAAATTGGATTAACGACTACTTCATTTTCATTTTGAGGTTTTTTGCCTTCACTAATATATACTTGATTAAAACTATTACGATAAGGTGAAAAATCAAATCTAAGATTTTTATCTAACAATCATGGTGGTGTTTCTTGAAGATAAAAAGCATCTTCAAACGAAAAAAAGATTTTTTTTGCTTGATTACTATCAAATGATTTTAAAAATGATTTTTTAATTTGATAATTACTAGTTTCGGGATTATTTTTAATTTCATTATTTAAAATATCATTAATTAATAATGATTGATAATTAATTCCTCAATTTAATAAAAAATCTCTTAAATTATCATCAAGATTATCAATACTAGGTAATAAATTATTTTCAATATCATTATTTGTTATCTTATCAATTTGATTAATAATAGTATTATAATTAACTAAATCTTTTTCGAAATTGTTTTTTAAAATTGTTTTAGTTCGATTTAAAACATTATCAATTTCTTTATAACTATTTAATTTTTCAATTTGAATTCGATAATCATAAGTTCCACTGTTTTGTGCAACAGCAGAAAAACCAAAACTAAGTCGTTCAGAATTACTGTATAAAGCTGACATCGCTGCAACAATAAGAATTAATAAAATAATAATTGAAAAATATTGAAATATTCTTCGTTTTACTCCGCGCAAAACATTTTTTACTAAACTAAACATTATTCACCTTAAACTAAAAAATAATATTTATTAATAAATATTATTTTAACACATTCAATTTTAAGCAAAATTAAAAATGAGTTAATCTTAACTCATTTTTTTTGATTCTAATGCTTTAATTTTTTCTAAATTTGCAATTGCAATATAAGGTAAGTTTCGTAATTGCTCTTGATAATCTAAACCATAACCAATTAAGAAATTATCTGGAACCTCAAAACCAAACCAATCAGCTTCAATTTTAACTTCTCTTTTAATTTTTTTATCTAAAAGCGTTAAAATTTTAACTGATTTTGGTGCTTTTAATTTTAAATGTTCAACTAATTTAACTAAAGTTTTTCCTGAATCAATAATATCTTCAACAATTAAAACATCATGATCTTTAATATTAGTAAAGATATCTAACTTAATCTTTGGTTCAAAAGTTCTAGTCTTTTGACCAGCATAAGATTCAACATACATAAAATCAACAGCACAAGCTAAATCTAATTCCATCATAAAATCTGATAAAAAGAACAAGCAACCTCTTAAAATCCCAATTAATACTAAAGGTTTTTTAAGATTTGAATAATGGTTTTTAATTTCTACTGCCAATTCACTAATTCGTTTTTTAATTTCAGTTTCAGAAATTAAAATTTCTTTTACTAAATCATGTTTAATCATTATTATCTCCTAAAATTACTATTAAATAAAATTTAACAAAACCTACAAAAGCAAGAATTGTTAAATTTACTTATTTTGAAAATTACTTTTTCTTTGGAGTTACTGAAATTGTTTCATCAGATTCGTGTTCACTACCATCATGAGCACTTTCATCTGTATCATCTGATGAATTTTTTTTACTTTCACCTTTTTTAAAGTCTTTTTGTCTTTCTAATACTTCTTGCGGTAACTTATCATGTTCATTAATATATTCAATTTGTTCTGCAGTAATTGTTTCTAATGTCATTAAAGAAGTAGCAATTAAATCTAAAGTTTTACGATTTGCTTTAATTAACTTAATTGCTTCTTGATAACATTGATCTAACATTTGTTTTACTTCATCATCAATTTTATTAGCAATATTATTAGAAATTGTACTTTGAGCAAATGGATTTCCAGATTCAGCTGGATTTTCAAATTGTGCCAATCCTAAATTATCCGACATTCCATACTCAGTAATCATTCTTCTTGCAATTGTTGTTGCTTTTTGCAAGTCATCATGAGCACCAGTAGTTACATTAGGTTTACCAAAAATTATTTCTTCTGAGGCTCTACCGCCTAAGTAACCAGTAACTGTGGCAATTAAATGTGTCTTAGAATAAAACATTGTTTCTTCTTTTGGCGTCATAATTGTATATCCACCAGCTTGACCTCGTGGAATAATTGTTACTTTTTGAACCTTTGAAGCATATTCTAATCTTAATCCAATTAAAGCATGTCCAGCTTCATGGTAAGAAACAATTTTCTTATCATTTTTTGTAATAACTCTTGAAGTTTTAGCAGGCCCACCAACAACACGATCAATCGCTTCATCAATTTCTACTAAACCAATAACATTCTTATGGTGTCTTACAGCAAGCAAAGTTGCTTCATTTAAAACATTTTCTAATTGAGCACCACTAAATCCTGGTGTTCTTTCAGCAATTCTTTCAAAATTAACTTTAGGTGAAATATTTTTGTTTCGCGCATGTAATCTTAAAATTGCTTCTCGTTCTTTAATATCAGGTAAACTTAAACTAATTTCACGGTCAAATCTTCCCGGTCTTAATAAAGCTTCATCAAGCACATCACGTCTGTTAGTTGCTGCCATAATGATAATTCCAACATTTGTTTCAAAACCATCCATTTCAACTAACAATTGATTTAAAGTTTGTTCATTTGCTGTTGTTGCTGCTGAAGCTCGTTTTCTTCCTACAGCATCAATTTCATCAATAAAAATAATACAAGGAGCAGATTTTTTTGCAGCAGTAAACATTTCTCTTACTCTTGAAGCACCAACTCCAACAAAAACTTCTTCAAATTCAGCACCTGAGATTGAAAAGAATGGTACTCCAGCTTCACCAGCTACTGCTTTCGCAAGTAATGTTTTACCTGTTCCAGGAGGTCCAACTAAAAGAACTCCTTTAGGGGTTCTTGCACCCATTTGAGAATAACGCTGTGGAAACTTTAAATAATCAACAATTTCTTCTAATTCTAATTTTTCTTCTTTAATTCCAGCAACATCACTAAATTTTGTTTCTGATTTTTGAGTTCTGGCACGATTTTTCCCCATTGAAAAAGGATTCATACCACCAGCACTAGATTTACTTAATCTTGATAGTAATCAGAATGAACCAAAAATTAAAATTAATACTGGTAATAAATTAACTAAGAGATTTTTTCAAATTGAAACAGCTTGATTATCAGAGACTCAATAATTTATACCGATAACTTTTGAACCTGAGCCACTCTCAAATAATGGCATAATTTTACTTTCTCAAAATCCTGTATATAATGTTGCAGCATAATGAATAATCTTACCATCATCCGTTTTTAAATAACCATCTAAATGAACGGTACTTGGATCAAAAGCAACAGAAAAACCATTACTAATTATAATACCCTTTAAACTATTTAATTCACCAGCTTGAAATAAAGTAAGTAATTGATTTTCTGTTAATTTAACAACATTACCTTTAAGAAAATATCAAATTAAAAAACCAACAAAGGCCAAAAATAAAATAAATACAAGAATGACCATTCAATTAATTTTCATTTTTGGTTGCATTATAAAATTTCACCTATTTTAATTTCTTTCCATATTTTTTAACTATGTATAATAATATAACTTAAAATAATAAAAATGTCACTCTTTTATTATTTAATTTCATTAACTATAATGATTATAAACTAATTATTAGTAAACTTAATAAAATAAACAAATAACAAACAAATTAAAAAATTATTTAATAATAAAAATATTTGGTTCTGAATCAAGATGATCTTTACTAATCGCCAAACCAGGAACCGAAATAATTTGATTTTGAGCATTAACAATTACTGGCCAAGTTTGTCTTTGACGATAAGGAATTTTATTATCAATGAATAAACGATTAATCTTTTTTGTTCCAAAACTAACAATAATTTGTTCTTTACCACTATTATTTTTAATCGTTAAAGGAAACTCTTCTTTATTAACATGTAATGCTTGAAATTTACCTGAAGTTGGTACATTTTTAAAAATTTTAATCTCATTAAAATCATAATCAGCAATTTTTTTAATAGTGTATTGATAATCTTTAACTGAAGTTTTTTCATTAATATAAACATAATTATATTCTTTAATTAAACTAATATTGTGAGTTAAACTAATAGTAATATTTGGTCGTTTTGATTTTGTTAAAACTCTAACAATTTCTTTAATTTTAGCCTTCTTTAATCTTAAAACTAAATCTTCACTATAATTAAATAAAAATTCATAAACAATCATTTGTTGTAAACGAAAATTATCATTATATTTATGAAATTCATTAACTGACAAAGTATCATCAGCAACAATAACTGAGTTATAAATTACTTCTAATTGATCTTTTAATAACTCTTGTTCGCTATTTAATTCTTTAATTTCACTTAACATTAAATTAATGTCAAGATCTGTTAACTTATTAATTGTTTGTTGACGAATTTTATTTCTTTCATAAATTTCTAATTCATTTGTTTCATCAAAACCATATTTAACTCGATACAATGTTAAATAATCAATTATGTCTTCTTTTTTTAATTCTAGCATTGGACGATAAATTGACAAACTTTTATAAGTACTTTTAAATTTTAATCCATAATAAGAAACAATCGCTTTTCTTTGTTTTTGAATTAAATAAGTTTCCAGCAAATCATAAACATGATGAGCCACAACCAAATTGTAAATTTGATATTTTTGAGCAATCTCATTAAAAAAATCATAACGAATTACTCGTGCTTGATCTTGGAAATTTCCCTTAGTATACTCAGAAGCTTTAACATTTTTAATTTCTAATCTGATATTATGTTCTTTACAATAATCTTCAATAATTTTTTGATCAACATTACTACTTCATCTTTTATGATAATTTACATGACAAACAACAATATCAAAATTATTCTTTACTAAATTATCTAGTAAAAACATACTATCAGGTCCACCAGATACGGCAACAAGATAATTTAAATTTTTATTTAATTTTCCTAATCAAGTAAGATAAACCATGAAAATATTCCTTATTCATTATTGTTTTTATTATATCATTTTGCTATTTCACTAACGTAACTATTATTATCATTATGGCAAATTAATGGCGGTTCAATAATCAAACCATCATTAGTATTAAAAACCGCTTCAATTAATACACTACTAGCATTTTTATTAATTTTTGGATAAACCATTTGCATTCTTTTAATTGAAAAATTATTTTGTTTTAAAGTAATTAATAATTGATCAAGTCTAAAAGCAGGATAAATTATAAAAAATTTACCTTTAACTTTTAATAATTTTGCTGCACTTGCAACAATTGTTGCTAAGTCAATATATAATTCATGTCTTGCTGCTGCTTTCAATGGTTCAAACTTAAGATTAGTTTTTTCTAATAAAGGAAAAAATGGTGGATTGCAAACAATAATATCAACTTTCTGATTAAAATTTTCATCAGCATAAACTTTAATATCTTGCTGAATAATTGTTACTTGTTTTGTTAAATCATTTTTAACAACATTTTCCAGTGCTAAAGTAACCGCCTCTTTTTGGATTTCAATGCCGATAATCTTAATTGGATATTTCTTAGCTAATAAAATTGCAATGGCACCATTGTTAGTTCCAAAATCAATTAAAGTTTTAGTTTGATTTTTAATTTTAATAAAATTAATTAACAAAACTGTATCTAAAGATATACAAAACATATCTTTTCTTTGTAAAATTGTGATATTTTCATTTGCTATTTTTAATTTTAAAGTTTTATAATTTGTCATTTTCTAATCCTTGGTAAATATTAATAAAAAAAGCATTTAATAATAAGTTTCAATTAAGATTATTAACATTATTAATTTTATTAATAGTTTCAATTAAGACTTTAATTAAATTTTTCAAAAATAATTGATCTTGATTATTTCAACTACTAGTAA
>Ga0153940_1000695_pt1 | contig 16415 bp, 20 predicted proteins | sample TSNJ024MetaG_FD_104736 | JGI IMG/M metagenome (GOLD analysis project Ga0153940, IMG submission 104736) | Attine ant fungus gardens microbial communities from New Jersey, USA - TSNJ024 MetaG | ecosystem: Host-associated > Fungi > Mycelium > Unclassified | place: USA: New Jersey, Brendan T. Byrne...
AGATGAGTTGGATGCAAATAATTTGACAAAACTGGCTTTTGTATATTATTAAACAATTTATAATTAACACATTACAACATAGGGCATATCTCTTGACAGGAGATTTATCTTTAAATAATGATTTTTTTTCATTACTGGATATAAGCTGGATTCGCATTTATTATATTTTTATTGGTTAATTTAAAGAATCAATGAGATAGCAAACTTTAAACAAAAATAAACAACAGGACAATGTTTCTTTTCTGCTTCAGTCATTTAACGAACTACTATATATCTCACTGTACAAAAGTTTCAATACCCTGCAAGACGGGGAATTACTTGTTTGTCTTTACTATTTGTCTTCACCCCCTTTATTTCCAGCCGCCACTTGGGAAAGTATCCGGCAGAGAATATAGGGGTATTGAAACTTCTATACGGGATAAGATTATACGAGTAAGAAATGAATTATGGAATGCGCAGTTAACAACAAGTAATAAATAAATGACTATAAACTAAAAAATTAACTACATGAAAACTAACTTAAAACGAAAACAGATATCGATGCCATTTAAAGCTATATTATTACTAGTGGCAATCTTCGGTATAAGCCTGACTATGCATGCCCAAGTAACTATTGGATCAGGGGAGCCTCCTCACGAAAAAGCATTGCTTGATTTAAAAGAACATGCGGACGGAACAGCATCTAAAGGATTAATATTACCCCGGGTATCACTTCTTTCAGCCATTGATTATTTTGGAATATCAGATCATGCGGAAGGAACAGTCGTATATAATACGAATACCTCAGAATCATCGGTACTTGTTGAAAACAGGGTGTCTGCCGGGTTTTATTATAATAATGGATCTAGATGGGAAAAGCTGTATTTAGGATATACCAACTGGTTTTATATGCCATCTGTTGTTTTCGACACATCGTCCACCGGACTCCAGCCTACTAAAAACCTCTACCAATTGTATTTAGACCAATTCAAAACACCGAAGCATAAAAGTCCCGGGGCTCCGTCTTCTATACCGTATTTGCCTCTTCCAACCGACCTATATTACTATATTACTGAGTATGATGAGGATGTTTTTGAGATTGACTCTTTGACAGACCAAGGGGTGCTAACTTATAGAGTGAAACAAGCGGCTTCGGCTTACTCCCTGATTGATATAGTTTTTGTTTTAAAATAATGGTTATGGCAAACAAATATGTAATTATACGGATGATCCTGATATTTACGTCTTTAGGAATGTTTTCACAAGTAAAGGCACAATCGATATATGGCGATTTTCCTTATTACCAGAGTTTTCGTACCACGATTCAACCGACCGAAATAGAAAAAGTAACTCCGCAGGGCGGAAAAACCAATGCCGCAACCTTCACTGTTAACGGTTTGCGGTTAACGCCGGCAACGCAACAACAATTTGGCGCGGTCTTTATAAAAGATAAACAATTTCAATCTATACAGGGTATTCGGATAGAATTTGAATATGCGATATACGATGGTGACGGAGCTGATGGCATGAGCGTCTTTTTCTTTGATGCAAATGTAACAACTCCCACGATTGGGGCTCCCGGATGTGGTATCGGATATACCTATAACCGGACAAATAATCAGTCTCAAAATATCGGTTATAGAGCTTCGGGTTTAAGCGGCGCTTATTTGGGAATTGCTTTGGACTCTTATGGAAATTTTAAGTCAAGGCGTTGGCAGGGAGATGCCCGTGTAAACGGGATACCTAATATTTCAGAAAGTTTAGGCAATCGGTACACCAGCAATGTAACACTACGTGGTGCTAAAGGAGGAAGTGCTCAACTTTCAGATTTTCCTTACGACGGGATGGGCGATGGCTATAATGGGTATCCGGTATTGATCAGTCAGCCGACTTTAAGTAACAATCAGGGGTGGATATTAGATAATACAGGCGGAACTTATTCTTCGATAAATACATATCAGGGGAATTTCAATTTAAGGGGAGGAAGCCTGTCTGCTTACCGGAAAGCAATCGTTGAAATTTTTCCTTTCACTGGCGGCGACGGCTTTTGGGTGACGGTAAAAATACAGCACGAACAGGCCACAACGACCGTTATTAAAGACTATCCGTATAAACAAACTGTCATATATGCCGAAAATGCCTATACTTCTACGGGTGATAATAATCAGACAAATCCAAGCTCCTCAAGTAAAGCCACTATCTTAGACGCTACTATCCCAGAATATCTTCGGATAGGTTTTGCCGCTAGCACCGGGGGGGTTACGGATATTCATTTACTCAGGGAATTACGGATTACCTTGCCGGGTTCAGCTGAAGCTTATGATGATTATACTTCCACACCTAAGGGGATACCTGTTGCCATTGATGCACTGGCCAACGATATAGGATATACCGGGATTATTTCGCAAAACATGGTAGGCAGTGCGAGTTATCTTGCTCCATCTACATTTCGTTTCTGTAATGAATTTGGAGTTAATATAGGAGTAGCCGATGCAGGTGGAACTTCTTACAGTACAACAGAAGGCACCTGGCGATTTGATTTTGTGACAGGAAATCTGACTTTTACCCCAGTCGGTAGCTTTATAGGAGAAGCTTCGGTAAAGTACAATATCAAGGCAAATGGGATACCATACAATGATGATGCTTACCGGTCTCTGCCTGCCACTGTTACGGTAGAGGTGGTTCCGCCGAAAGCCATAATTTCCAACCGGATGATCACTCCGGTCATTACTCCGCGATAAACTATCATAACAGCATCAGTACAACTAAGTAATAAGGTGATAGTTAGTGATGTAAGCATTGCGTCCGGAATAGTATTGGCTAATATATTATGGGACATACAGGCATGCCAATCTTCATACAACAATAGCTTATTTGGATATCAACACAGAACAAGAATCAAAAGCATTGGCTACATTGGAGGATGAAAACCAGAAAAATACACTCAAAAGATGGAAATCTGAATCTGATAGTTTAGCTGCATTCTTAGGGGTTAAAGAAATAATAGACAGGCAAATTTGGTTACATGAATCTTCCTTATTACCGATCAGCAAGTTTTAATGCTTGCTGGCTCCCTCCTTTATAATTCCATATCAGGAGAACTATATAGCTGTTCCAGAACTAACAGTTCAAGTTTGGATTGCTTGAAGTCAAACCAGCATTGCCGGTACTGGCTATCATCAATAATGAATTTGAAGTTCTGAAAAGGTTTTTTCTTGGATATAGCATCCCATAAACGTTTTTTTACTGAGTTATCATCAGAAATGCAAGTTTCAATAAAATCTTCCATAATTTTAAACGACTGCCATGGTTGGGGAGGTTCAATACGGATAAAATTCCCCCAATTGTCTACTTTATCATATACTTCCTGATAGAAACTTTTAAAATCATCATCCCCATAAGCGTTATAACTTTCCCCTAACACGCTTTCAACCTCCAACGTGTCGGTGTTAAGGAAACAAATCATGCCCATATCAATTTCTTCGGCAACGCTTTTGATTAATTCTTTTGGATATTTTGAAAGATCCATCATGCAATCTAAACCTGTTTTAAATACATATTTACTTCCTCAATGTCAAATGTTCCGGTATCCCATATCTCGCCTTCGTCCATGCCGAGCCACTCACGATATTCACCGGCCTCTTCACTTTCAGGCATCGTCGCAAAAATTTCTTTCATCTCTTCATATCCGTATATACTACCACAATCTTCCGGGGGACAAGCACCTTTGCCCGAAAGGCAGATAGCTGTCTTTTGCTTGTCATCACGAATAGATTCCAAAGTTATCTCGTGCACCTAGTTATCTCCAAAATCATAAACATAGAGGAGTTTCCGGAATTTGTCCTTAAAAATATCGGATAGTTTGATTTTTGATGAATCCTTTGTGTCCGCAAAGAAATCAGGATCAAAGAAATCATCCTCTACCGGAACTGCGATACGGATATTGCTTTGCCATTCTTTATCCTTGAACTCGAATAAATGATAATCTTCCCAGCCAAAAACAGTCTGGATTACATTATGAAATCTGAGAAATGTGAAATTCGCAGGAACAGAAACCTTTCTCCACACAGGAGGTTTTGTTATTCCTTTAATCTGAATTTTGAATTGAAATACCATAATAAATACATTTTTCCTCAAAAATACGATATTACATTGAAAATAATATCATTAGAAAAAGGGATTCTCAAAAAAGATTCTTCAATTGCTAATTCAAACAGATATATATGAAAATAAAATCAGAAGTACCCCCCCTTTCAAGTACATGTTGTAGTAGTTGTCTCCAGGTTTTACCTTTGTGTAGTGTATCATAAAACCCTTAACCCACATTGCGCTCTACTCCCTCTTGTATGGCCGTACAGAGCCATTTATTTAATCTGGCGGCTTAGCTGGGTGTACCACAAATTTTCTTTTTCTTATTGGCTCAGAATTTATGTTTAGTGCCTGATATATGGTGTTTACCTGCTCTGTAGATTCACAACATTGTCTAATATGGACTATTGTTTGATCTTCTTTGGTGACCTCTGTGCTGACAATTTTATGGGTTTGTAGAATGCGTAGCGTTTCTGTCCACGATTGGCGTATTTGCTTGTTACCAAGTTGGTATCTTACCGTGGAAGCAACCCAATAGGCTAATACGGCTAAGTTCAGGTGTGCTTTCACCCCTTTGTCGCTTTTGTGATAAACCGGTCTAATATCAAGATCGCTCTTCAAACAACGAAACGTCTCTTGAACTTGTCTGATGACATTATAAAAGAACCAGATATTCTCTTCTCTGGTCTCATCCAGATTGGTTTGCAAGAGATATTTCCCATGTTTGCTTTCCGCACAGATACTTGTGGATTGCGTTCTTTCCCAAGTAAAGGAGGTTACGATGTTTTTGGCATCATGCTCTTGCTGTATTTCATACTCTTTCCAAACGGCGGGACATTCGTTTTTGAGTCGTCCTAAACGCTCGTAGACTTTTTCCAATTTCTTTGTACCACCTTTGGTCTGTATCCCCTTGCTGATGGCTTTAAGGCCATCTTCGAAATAGGATCGGGAGCGATCGTGCATGCTGCGTTCCTTGAGAGTTTTGGTTTTACTGTCAACCAACAGAAACGTATCTTTATGGTCTGTGGGATTCTCCAATACGACCTTTTCCAGACGTATTTGTTGCTTTCGATTGTCTTCTACACAGCAAATGCCTTGTCCGGCAGAGGTGTATTTCAGCCCATAGCTTCTGGCTACGGTCACATAACGATATTCATTCTTTCGCAGATAGGCTAAGTTCTCTTTGGTTGAGATCCCGGCATCCATCACAATGGTGATTTCTCCTTTAGTCTTTCCTTTTTGTATTTGTTCGTGCGTGATCGTTTCCATAATTTCTTGCAAGGTGGTACTGTCACCTCTGTTTCCCTCGAAAATACGAGTGCGCACGAGCATGCCTTGTGCATTGACAACGGCAGCAAGCACCACGATTTTACAATCGCTGCGTTTCTCTTTGCTTCGCCCACGCTTGGCAAGCTCACTATTGTCCATACGCCCCTCGAAGTAGGTGTTAGTCAGGTCGAAAAGAAGGATTTCATCCTTGAGGTCAAATAACGAACACACACGATGGTGAAGCCAGTTCTCCATATCTTGGTGCAACTCATATAGCCTGTTTGCACTACGATAAAGCCGATGGTGCGTCACGCTCTCAAGAGGAATATCCATTAACTCGCAAAGTGCTGAGTTTTCTTTGAGATAGGAAACAGTTCTCAACTCCGAAAAAGGATAGATGGCACGAGCGGCGACCTGCATCATTGAAAACGTTATATCCTCCTGATTCCATCCTTTGGAACGGAGGAATTTATCCACCTCCAAACGCTTCAGTGTAGACACACTCATGTGCTCAGCCCCTATATCGCGAGGATCAATGTTCTTCAATGTGGATAGATTTACTTTCTCAATGCCGCGATGCTTGAGCTCTAACTGATATTCCTTGCGTAACTCCTCGACCTGAGTCAATTTCCCGTTCGAAACGATACGGTCATAATAGTGATATGTTAGGGTGTCGACCACGGAATCGCCTGACATCGGGTGCTGCTGACGGTAAGCCAAGTCTTCTATACAGCGCAACAAAAGCATACGTTTACCAAGCGTGGGGAGTTCCGCCAGATACCCCAACCCACAAAGCATGCGCTTGCAAGAATGTCCCAAAGAAGAACGGTAACTCTCACAAAGACGGTAATAAACGCGCTTCACCCCGTCGGAGCCTGTCTTATAAACACTGGTGATATGCATCGCAAGCAAAGGTCGGCATCAAATATAAAATCACCAAAAAGCTGGGTGTACTACAGAGGGGGTAAAAGTGGAAATAACGCCGAATTAGCCCGTTTTATAACTTTCGTTCACTAAAAATGAAAAAAAACAATCTGAATTAAAGACTTTTTATGAAAACGAAAAGAAGAAGGGCGCAATGTGGGTTAAAAGAAAGCAAGAGCCACAGTTTTGGTATGCGTTGCCAAAGTATCTTGTTGAAGTCCGAAGGTCGTTCTTCAGCTGATGTTGGCTCAATAACCGGCATGTGTGGGTTAAGTGTTAACAATTGGCTCAAACGATACAAAACCGAAGGTATCCCGGGTTTGTACACTAAATCCGGACGGGGTCGCAAACGTATTATCACTGTTGAGGAAGATAAAGAGTCTGTTTTAGAGGCCATACGGGTAAACCGCCGGCGCATGCGTACAGCTAAGGCAGAATGGGAAACCACCAGTGGTAAAAGCGTAAGTGACAGCACCTTCAAGGCTTTTTTTTAAAGCTTGGCGGACGATATAAACGCATAAGGCGTCGTAATAAGGGACAGCCGTTGGCGGAACATTATGAACTTCAACGCGAAAAACTGGGAAAGCTTGAACAATTGAATATGGAAGATAAAATAGACCTTTATTATGGTGATGAAACTCACGTCTGTAGTGAGGGTTACGTTCCCTACGGCTGCCAATTTCCGGATGAGGATGTTTGCATTCTTTCCGAAAAGGCCTATAAAATTAACTGCTTTGGGTTTATCAATAGAGAAAGTCAATGCAGATGGAAAACAACCGAAAGTAATATTGATACCGAATTTGTATTGGAGTTTTTGGAGAATTTTTCCTTTGAGATTAAGAAAAAGACATTTGTTGTATTGGATAATGCGCGTATACATAAGTCTAAAGCTATGTCGCAATGCATGCCCCACTGGCAGAATAGAGGATTGTATATTTTCTTTCTTCCTCCATATTCTTCGCATTTGAACATTGCAGAGACGCTTTGGAGAAAACTTAAGAAAGAATAGCTCAATCCGGAAGACTATCTTTATAAAGATATGCTCTTTTATGCGGTCAATAGGTGTATGGCAGGATTGGGTGAATATGTCAAAATCAATTTTTCGCATTTTAAATTTATTTAAAACTAATTTTTAGCTGGTACTTACATTAAAGAATTTCATGCAATTGGTATAAAAAAGTTCTGTCTTAATTGATTTTTAGTAAATTTGTTCAGAACTTATTTCGTATCGTATGGATATCATAAAGTTGGAAGGGGAGGACAGGCGGCTTTACTATCTGGTAGCCCATCTTGTAATGGACGAAGAGGTGCTGGGTTACAACTTGAACTACCCATACAAAACATCTTCCAGTTACATTTGGTTTGTTGCCACTGATAACGGCGACATCCTTGGCTTTATGCCTGTAAAGCTGGAAGAAGGCAAGGCGAAAATAAATAACTATTATGTGGCGGGTGATGACTACACCGTTTTTTCCGCACTACTGAAAACAATAACTAATGCCCTTTTATTTGATTATGAGATTGAATCTGTAACACAACTACGGCATATCCCCTATTTCGAGCGGAACGGTTTTTCGGTTGCGCTTTACTGGAAAAGGTATGCCAGGATGAAAGCACACAAGGATGAAAAAGAACAAGGACGTTTATGAGTTGGCTATGCAAAGGATCGCGATACTGTTCAGCGAATTCGATAATATCTATGTCTCCTTTTCCGGCGGCAAGGATAGTGGTGTCATGCTAAACCTTTGCATACGGTATATAAGGGAAAATAACCTGAAAGGAAAGATCGGCGTTTTTTATATGGACTATGAAATACAGTATAGTGAAACTGTTAAATATGTTGACAGGGTATTACAGGCCAATTCCGATATTATTGAAGTATACCGCGTATGTGCTCCGTTCAAGGTGACTACATGCACATCGATGCACCAGGCCTATTGGCGCCCGTGGGATAGCGATTGCAAGGAGTTCTGGGTAAGGGACATGCCTGCGGATAGTTATCAAAAGGCGGACTTCCCATTCTATAGCCCTGCAATCTGGGATTCCGAATTTTATATCCTTTTCGCCCAATGGTACCACTTGTTGAAAAATGCGAAGAAGACTTGCTGCCTGGTTGGAATACGGACACAGGAAAGCACTCATCGCTGGCAAACAGTGTATGGTAATAAAAGGACCCGCATGTATTACCAGCTGAAATGGACAAAGCAGATATCGAAGAATATTTATAATGCCTATGTGATATATGACTGGCTGACAACGGATATTTGGACGGCCAACGGCCGCTTCGGCTGGGATTACAACCGTTTGTACGACTTGTATTACCAGGCGGGCGTACCCTTGGAAAAACAGCGGGTAGCCAGTCCTTTCCTTCTGGCGGCGCAAGAGAACCTGCATCTATACAAAGCTATTGATCCTGATACATGGGGTAAAATGATATGCCGTGTAAATGGAGTCAACTTCACTGCTCTTTACGGTAATACGAGTGTTGTGGCACAGAAAAAGGTTAGTCTGCCCAAAGGATATACATGGGAAAGCTATATGTATTTTCTTCTGTCTACTTTACCGGAAGAAACACGGCGGAGTTACCTGCAAAAACTATCTGTAAGTATCAATTTCTGGAGGAAGAGGGGCGGTTGCTTGCCGGAAAAAACGATAAAGAAGTTGCAAACCTGCGGAATAGAGATAGAAGTATTGGACCATACAAATTACAGAACAGATAAATATCCGGTCAGGATGGAGTATCAGGATGATATTGATATCCCCGGCTTCAAATACCTCCCTACCTTTAAACGGATGTGTATATGTATCCTTCGGAACGACCACCTATGCAAGTATATGGGTTTTGCCATGACCAGGAAAGAGATTGAAACCCGCAAAAATATTATGGATTTTTATCAGGGGATAATATATGAATAACAATAAGGAATATATCAGCCCTGTTTACACAGTAAAGGCTATACCGGTAGAAAAAATACAAGCGAATGCTTACAACCCCAACATTGTTGCACCTCCGGAAATGGAGCTGCTTGAATTATCTATATGGGAGGATGGCTATACAATGCCGTGTGTATGTTATTACCTTTCGCAGGAGGATAAGTATGAACTGGTTGATGGATTTCACCGGTATCTGGTTATGAAAACCTCAGCGCGTATTTATGAACGGGAAAAAGGTCTTTTACCAGTAACCGTGATAAAAAAAGACTTATCGAACCGTATGGCTTCGACAATCAGGCATAACCGTGCCCGTGGCACCCATAACATTGAGTTGATGACTAATATTGTCGCCGAACTCAAAAAGGCAGGCTTGAGTGATGCATGGATTCTAAAAAATATAGGGATGGATAAAGATGAGCTACTTCGTTTAAAACAAATATCTGGTATAGCAGCATTGTTTGCCGATAAAGACTTTAGTGTCCCTGAAGATAGATAATCCGGAACATATGACCCGAATAATAAACCTATGAAGTATGTGTGTTTATAACCTGAAAGTGTATAGAGCTTGCATAGAAAGTATTTTAAAACTCGCTTACCTTATTTTAACGTAAGCCCCCTCCAGACTGTGCAAAAACTCTTATTTACAAACTAATTATGCTGGAGAAACTAATAGTGGGCATATTTCAACTTCAAGATGAACTTTTTATTCCGTTTTCCCCAAACAAACGCACATAGAGCGTAAGAATAATTAAATAATAAGTAAACAAAATATACAATTTTCACACGAATAGCGTTCCATCAGTTCTTTCACCCTTTTCTTGAAGCCATCTATTCCTAAAATCGTCAGGCAGCGCCTTAGGCTATATACTATCATCAGTATAATACATTTGCTTTTCCTTTCATTAAAGTATAAGTAAAGCCCCATTGACGTTTAAGAACACCAAAGGGATGTTCTATTATCTGTTGGCGAAGCTTATAGTAATCATGGTTTAGTATAACCCTGCCGTTATTCTCGTCGATAGGGCTGGGTAGTTATGAAACCCTGGATAACTATCCGGGAATAACACTTGTGGGATGCCTTGCCCATTGCAGACATTATCATAACTTTGATTAATTCAAAAGCAGTCCGATAAAATTTATTGATGATTCTCGATTTATCAGTATTACTTTTCAGAACTACTTTTGATAATGTTTTATGCTAGGCTCTTTAAAAAAGCTTTGAGTTTAGGATCTTTTTCCCAACTTTTTACATTAGGTCCTGTTATTCCAAGATTACTATAGGCTATAGGCATTTTCTATAGCTTCTCTTTTTAGTTTCGAGTCTGCTCTGGCATAAAATCTCAGTTTTTATTGACACATGACCTAAAAGATCTCTAATAATATCCTGAATTAAGGATATCATTCGTTGTACTAAACCTACGGTAGTTTCCTGTACGTATATATAGCACTGCTTTAACTCATTTTGTTGCTTTGTAAGGTTATTAACCTAAAACATAACTGATATGCAAAAGCAACAGAAGAGGTATCCCAACTTCAGGGATGAGAATTATGTATCTATTGTGAAACAGGCTTGTAATAAAATTGTCGGCTTCAGAGAGCTGTATAAGGAATTGAAGCGGTCCATAACGATTAACGGTAAAAGCAAAAGTGCCCTTGAAAATTATTTGCGGCATTATCATCAATTGATATGGCACTGCCGGAACAGTACTCAATCAAATGATTAATTACATCGCCAACCGTTTTATTATCAATATCAGTTAATCCGGTAGATTCAAGAGTTTCTCTAATATATTACCCGAACTGATAAACTTTGAAAAGACTCCTCCGATTTTCTTTGCAGTTCTGATACTACTTCTTCCTCCAGCTTTTGAACCACCACGTCCGCCAGTTGAGGCTCCACTCAATGCTGAAACAAAATGTCCCATTATATTCTGTAGCTTCTGAGTTGAAAGAACCGAAGAATCACAATTTGAAGTTAGGGAGGAACTAAGTACACCCCAATTCGGAATCATTGTGTGTTTTACATCAGAAAATGATTTAGATGTTCCCATTTCTATTTTTTTAGATTAAACGCTTTGCTTGCTTTGGATTTTCCATCCTTGAAATAATCATTCAAAGAATCACCAATCTCAGGCTCTGATTTAAAATCTGCTAATCTTGTAGCAACAGCAGGTTCAATATCAGATATACTGATTATTTTAAGAGTTTCTATATAATGCCAAACTGTATTTTCAACTTTATCTTCTATCATTGTATTGAAAATATCATACAATCGTTTTTGCTGAGGATTCCTTTTCAAGTTAGAAGATAAAAGATTGAAAAATGCTTCTTTTTCAATATCATTAAATGGCTGAAATCTTTCAGCAATTAACGATTTTGTTACTGTTGAGGTCATATTATCAGGTAATAACTCATTGAATAACGCTCTTACTGCAGGAGGAATCATACTCGTCGCAGTGATAGAGTTTTCTAATTTATCCCGAGCAATCCAATAATAATCTCGTAAATCAATTCCAGAAAGTAGAGGTTCAATTTGGAACCATTTTATTATTTTAGGTTTGCTCCACTCTTTAAAGTCTGACTCTTTTATTTCCAGAATAATATCTTCAATACCTTTATCTTTACATAGAGCTTCTATATCTGTTAGTTCTTTAGGTACTCCATCTTGAATAATCTGCCATTCAAATACTTTTTTGAATAACTTGGGTTCTGAATATTCAAGTATCATCATTTTAGCTAGGACAGCATCATTAAAATTTTGTAAGGTTGCTACTTCTGCAAGTCTTTTTCTAATAGTATATGTATTTAGAAACCGTTTAGGTTTCCATACAAATTATTTGTAATTAAAGGTACTAGAGAGGGTATTGTGATTACATTGTCTTTTACTTTTCTGAAATCATCGGCTTCTAAAATTTTCTCAAAATTTGATAACCCAAATGCAGAATATTTATTTTTTGACCTATATTCCTTAAATTCATACAGTACTTTTTTGAATTTATCACCACCAATTTCTTTTTTACAGATAAGCATTGATATATAAGTTTCAACTTCTGACTCTGAAAGTCTTGGTAAAGAATGAGGAAGCTGAATTAATTTCTCTAAATAATCAATAATAATCCTGCTATTATCGTCCTCTATTTCTTTATTGTTTTTATACCTATATTCAATAGCATATTTAACTATTCGAGGATCTGCTCCGATGACAAATGCAGTTTTAGGGACATTCAGGAAAAGCTTAATTGCTTCAAGATTTTCAATAATCCTTTCAGGACTACATCTATCTAAATCATCAATAATTACAACTAACCGTTTGAAATTTGTCGCATCTAAGAGTTCTGTAAAATCTTTCCTAAATTCAGCGACTGCATTTGTTGTGTTTTTATCATTTTCTTTCCCTTCTTTTATAAAAGAATTAAATATTTCCTTTCCTTCATCCGATTGAAGTTTTTTAATTATTATTTCTGGGTTATTGCCCCATTCTGCTAACTTTTGGACTGCAAAGGAGACTAAACTAAGCCCTCCCGTAAAATATGCAGTAACGGCAGGTAAAGCCATATTCTTCATAACCATGCCTGCTCCACGCATCCAATCAATAGACTTCCAGAGTTTCTTTGCTTTTTCTTTTATTGTATCCTTTATCTCAGCAGAATTTTTTTTTGTCCTCTATTTCTTTAAGAATTGAATTGAGTAGTGCAGCTTTAGCATCATCATATCCCTCAAAAGTCCACCCATTGAAGTATATACATAGAGAATCCTTATCAAATTCCTTTTTTACAATTTGTAAGATACTTGATTTACCACTACTTCAATCACCAAAAGCACCTATTGTAATCGGTAAAACAGACTCATCATTGATGATATCAATTAATAAATCTGCGTATACATTAAAACCTAAAAGATCTTCTGAAGTTTCATTATCTGCCCACATAAACTAGTAATTATAAATTATCACTGTACAAAATATTACTTATAGTGTACATATATTAAAAAAGAAATCTTGTTCCAGATGCACAATATTACCAAAAACCTTAATATTAGTGAATCCTACTTTTTGTTTTCATAAGTAAATTATAATCAAAAATTTGTTTAAAATCGTTTATAAATCAATACAGACAGCACAAAGAGCTACACTCTTTGTAATAAAAGAATGGAAATAAGAGGGCTTTTATAGAAAACCGGCAAGTAATATTAAAATTTCATGCACGTGCTCTTATGTCACACTCTTTGGTACTTAGCTGTTGAAGTCAGTTTCATTTTCGGCTTATGTGCTATCCTTTGGATAACTTATGCCAGTAAGCACCGACCTTTATGTAATTAGAGCTATCTTGCTTTGGTATCAACCAAATCCACCTGATAGTCTAATTTTTCCAACTCTTTTTTAAGGTAAGACCTGCGTTTGGCTTCCATCCTCCGGTTGATATAGTCGGCTCCAAGTTCACTGTATTCTTTTTCTGTGCTTAGTATATGGTAGACAGACTTCAGGATCGAATGTCCTATGGCTACCAGGGCTCTTTTCTTTCCCCGTCTTGCTGCCAGCCGGTGATACCTTGCACTGTAGAATGTATTCTTAATCCTTGTAGCCGCCCATGCCGCTTCTACGATCGCAGCTTTGGCGGATTTGTTTCCGTGGGTGGTTCGTCCGCTTTTTTTGCCTGCGCTTTCATTATTGCCGGGAGATATGCCAACCCAGGAGCACAGATGCTTTTCATCAAGGAAGACACTCATATCCAATCCAAGCATGTAAACATGATGTTCGGTTATAAATCCGTTGCAAGCCTCCAGCAACTCGGCTTTGCTAGCCTTTAGCTTACCGTGATAGACCCGGTCAATATCTTCCGGGGTTATCTGTTTTCCCTCGATCAACTTATCAATCAACTTCGTGGCTACAACATCATCTGTACCGCTCATCACACTCGACAATTTTATGTTGCAATCTTCCAAAATCCTGTTTATGCGATTCTTGTTGGCAGCTATGCCCTGTATGAGCTTAACTCTATACCTGGTCAGATCCCGCAACTCCCGCTGTTCTCTCGGAGGGATATAGCTCGGCTTGAGTAAGCCGGCAAGCAGTAACTTGCAGATCCAGGCACTATCTTTTTTATCGGTTTTGTGACCCGGAACGTATTTGATATGCCGGGCATTGACAATCCAAACTTTCATTCCTGTGGGTTCCAGTATATGATAAACAGGCTTCCAGTAAACTCCGGTACTCTCCATCAAGGTCTGTCGTTCACTGGGCTCAAGCCTACGTCAAAGCATGACCGGCGGGATTAATGAGTTTTAGATTGAACCACGAATTCGTATAGTAGAGTATACTTTGGAAATTCCGCCAGCAAAATATTTTTTATTTCACCATTAATACAGTTCCTATGTTTAAAATCGGAAGTGATGGATAAGTAGCAAAAAGATAAGCTATAAGTTTTGGTTAATTTTGGTAATGTGGATTACTAATTTATTAACCTCAAACAATATAGCTTATGAGACAAAGAAAAGGATTAGATTTCAAAGAACAAAATATCTATGTAGGGATAGATGTTCATTTGAAGAGTTGGTCGGTAACAGTTTTGTCAGAGACCTCGGTATTGAAAAAGTTTAGCCAAAACCCAGAGCCGGAAGCGTTGCACAAGTATCTGGCGACAAATTATCCGGGAGCGGATTATCACTCGGTATATGAGGCGGGCTTTTGTGGGTTTTGGATACATGAAAGACTAATGGCGTTGGGGATCAACAATATTGTGGTTAACCCGGCCGATGTACCGACCAAGAGCAGCGAAAAGCTGCGTAAGACTGATTCCATAGACAGCGGCAAGCTGGCTCGGAGTCTGCGAGCCAAAGAGCTGAAAGGTATTTACACACCGGACAGTATATCATTGGAAATGCGCTCTACTTTGATAAGATTGAAGAACTCGATAACCAAAGACATGACCCGGCAAAAGAACCGCATCAAGTCACAGTTACGCTATCTGGGCATAGATATTCCGGTGGAGTATCTGGAGCCATATTCTAACTGGTCGAAACGCTTCATCACCTGGCTGAAGGAGGTAGAGACGCTCACATGTGTCGGCCGTCAGTCGCTTGACATCCAGATCAGGCATCTGGAGGAATTGCGCAGGCAGAAGCTGGAGATGACGCGGGCCTTGCGAACGTTGGCCAAAACGGAACAGTTCCGCGAACCGCTACGGTTAATCATGACCGTTCCGGGCATCGGACAGTCCACCGGTATGGTGTTCCTGTCGGAGATATGCGACATATCCCGTTTCAGAAATGCCGAACAACTGGCGGCTTATATCGGTATGATCCCGATGTGTCATTCAAGCGGAGAAAAAGATGGAACAGGAGATATTACCGTGCGCAAGCACGCTGTCATGCGCTGTAATCTGATTGAGGCTGCATGGGTGGCGATCCGGCAAGATCCTACGATGAGCCTGTTCTATATGAAGAACTGCAAAAGGATGGCTCCAAGTAAAGCCATCGTAAAGGTGGCCCGTAAGCTGGTCAATAGATTGTTTTTCGTGCTGAAACACAAAATGGAATATACCAATGGTGTTGTCTTATAGAGAATACTTCCTTCCGGTAGACGGATTTTCCGAGAGAGAATACTACATAATTATTGCGGCTTTGAAGTCCGCTTAAAACAGTTTGCTCCTCTCGCCTTTGTGAACTAATACAGGAACTTGCGGCAGAATCTGACCGCTGTGGAAAGTCTGTTTACCGAAGGATTTAATATCGGGTTTTTCAAGCCATACAGACAGTATCGGTAACATAAAAAGAGAGACGGATTTACCGACTCCCCAAGTAGCGTTACCGCGTACCGTCAGGATGTTTATTGCTGACAGGTTGCTCCCCAGCAATGCCTGTTTCCTCTTAACATCCTGACTCAAAGATATAAAACTAAAATTAATTTAAAATAACCATCCAATTTATTTGGATTTTAACTGGAAAGTTTATTATGGCTAAGAAAACAAAACAAAGCAACCCTGAGGGCAGTCTGGCCTTTCCCATGGTCAACCCCAATGCTGCCGGAATAGATATTGGCGATCTGCTGATTGCCGTAGCTGTTCCGCCGGATCGGGACAAGCAGCCGGTAAGAGAGTTCGGGACATTTACCGAAGACCTGTTTTCCATAGCCGCCTGGCTCAGACAATGCCGGGTGGATTCGGTTGCCATGGAATGCACCGGAGTATACTGGAAGAACCTGTATGCAGTTCTCATTGAGCAGG